>ENA-OVGE01000248-OVGE01000248.1-human-gut-metagenome-genome-assembly--contig:-NODE-248-length-53159-cov-21.754557_pt1 | contig 53159 bp, 64 predicted proteins | sample MGYA00237769_ERZ505417 | MGnify/ENA primary metagenome ERZ505417 (study PRJEB26158, sample SAMN06016403) | human gut metagenome | biome: human gut; feature: ankylosing spondylitis patient; material... | reverse complement strand
GAGGAGCGCAAGCTCGTCGACCGCGCCAAGGGCCTGCTGATGGACAAGGCGGACTTCTCCGAACAGGGCGCTTTCCGTTGGATTCAGAAGACCTCCATGGACCAGCGCATTCCGAAGAAGCGTCTGGCCATGGCCATCATCGCCAAGTATGGCGAACAGAAGTCGGAAGCAGAGGATGAGCGCTAACACACCAACTGTGGAAGGCACTTCACGCGGAACGCTATTGGTCGTTGACGGCCATTCTTTGGCGTTCCGCGCTTTTTTTGCCTTACCCGTAGAGAATTTCAGTACATCATCAGGTCAGGCCACCAACGCGGTCTGGGGATTCGCCACCATGCTTTCGCAGGTGATCGATGCCGAACATCCAGACCATCTTGCCGTCGCATTCGATGTGAAGGGCGGCACGTTCCGCAACCAGATGCTGCCGCAGTACAAAGGAACTCGCGACGCGGCCCCCGAGGAACTGCTCAGCCAGCTGCCATTAATCCAGCAGATGCTGACGGCCTTGGGCGTCACATACATCGAAAAACCCGGTTACGAAGGTGACGATGTGATCGGCACGCTCGCCAGCATGGGCGACCAGGCAGGCTACCGCACATTGGTGCTGTCCGGCGACCGTGATGCTTTCCAGCTGATCAACGACGACATCACCGTGCTGTATCCCGGCCACCATTTCAAAGACCTCAAACATATGACCCCGGATGCCGTGCAGGAGAAATATCATGTCTCTCCCGCGCAATACCCGGATCTGGCCGCCTTGCGCGGAGAAACCGCTGACAACATCCCCGGCGTTCCCGGAGTCGGCGACGGATTCGCGGCCAAATGGATCAACCAGTACGGCGGACTTGAGCAGATCATCGAACACGCCGACGAGATCAGCGGCAAAAAAGGCGAAGCCCTGCGCGAAAACATCGAACAGGTCAAACTGAACCGTTCCGTGAACGCTTTGGTTCGTGACCTTGATCTTGGCGTGTCGGTATCCGACCTGACATTTGGACAAGTCGACGCTGGTCAACTCGACAATCTATTCACCAAGCTCGAATTCGGTGTTCGGACCAAGAATCGCGTGCTCAAAACGTTCAATGCGGACAAACCATCCGGGGACGTGCACGAATCCAGCAAGCTCGGGCTGCCACATGTCGAAGACGTCAACGATCCGCATGTGGTGGAGACATGGGTCCAAAACCATTTCCCCGTGGTGCAGGAACATCTGCACGAACGCCATGAACGCTCCTCCAACGACATTCCGGAATTCGGCTTCGAAATCGATTCTTCGACCCGCTGCACGGACAAGGTGAAACAGTCCTGGACGCTTTACGCCGAAGGCACGAGCAAACCCGGAGAAGCCTCTCTTTCGGCATTGATGATCGCCGTGCACGGCGAAGCCATTCGCATCGACGTATTCAGTCCGGATATGGTGCAATGCCTGCAAAGGCTGTTCGACCGCTATCACCATTCCATGGTCGTGCACGGTTACAAAGAACATGCGCATCTGCTGGGCAGCATCGGCGTGGAACTTCCGGAACCATTGTTCGACACCAAGCTCGCCGGATATCTTGCCCACCCGGATTTCCACGCGGACACGCTGGAACAGGCTGCGGCCCATTTCCTTGATCTGCACATCGAAGCACAAGCCGAAGCCGCGACACAGGGAACCTTGGACTTCGACGAGCCTGAGGAAACCGATTCCAAGAACGACGAGCTGATACTCACCCGCACCGCAATCGTGGGGCTTTTGGCCGAATATTTGGCCGGTGTGCTGGATAAGCGCGAACAATTCGGTCTCCTCAAATCCATTGAGCTTCCGGTCTCTCAGGTCCTGCATGGCATGGAACAGGTCGGCGCCCAAGTGGATATGACACGTCTGGTGCAGATGCGCGACCAACTTGCCGCCGACGCTGCCCAGGCACAGGAAACGGCGTGGCAGTTCGCGGGGGAGCAGGTGAACCTGCAAAGCCCCAAACAGCTGCAGAAGATCCTGTTCGAAGACATGGGATTGAAACCGACGAAAAAAACCAAGTCCGGTTCATACACCACCAATGCCGCGGCATTGCAGACCTTGCGTGACCGCTCGTACGATAACGACCGCGCATGCCAGTTCCTTGACGCGTTGCTGATGCATCGTGAAAAGAACAAGCTCAAGCAGATCGTGCAGACGTTGATCGACGCCACAAACCGTCATGACGGTCGCATCCACACCACTTTCGAACAGACGGTGGCGGCCACCGGACGATTGAGCTCCGTCGATCCAAACCTGCAGAACATTCCGAACCGGGATCCCGCAGGTCGTGAGATTCGATCCGCGTTCGTGCCGGGAGAGGGCTTCGAATCGTTGCTGAGCTCCGACTACTCGCAGGTCGAACTGCGCATCATGGCCGACCTTTCCGGTGATGAGGCGTTGATAGAGGCCTTCCGCTCCGGCAAGGACTTCCATAAGTATGTGGCCAGCTTGGTCTACGGCATTCCCGTTGACGACATCACGTCCGATCAGCGTAGCCACGTCAAGGCGATGAGCTATGGACTTGCCTACGGTCTGAGCACGTATGGACTTGCCCAGCAGCTCAAGATCAAGCCCAAAGAAGCCGAATCGCTGAAAAACCAGTATTTCGCCACTTTTGGCAAAGTCCATGAATACCTTGAATCGCTTGTCTCGTCCGCACGCGAAAAAGGATATACCGAAACCATTTTCGGAAGGCGCAGGTATTTTCCCGGTCTCAAATCGCCGAACCGTGCCGTGAGGGACGCGGCCGAACGCGCCGCGTTGAACGCGCCTATCCAAGGCTCGGCGGCGGACATCATGAAAATCGCCATGATTCGTGCGTATGACGCACTGCAGGAAGCGAACCTTGGAAGTCGCCTCATACTGCAGATTCATGATGAACTTGTGGTGGAGATCGCGCCCGGTGAGGAGAAGCAGGCCATCGCGCTGGTGAAGGACGCCATGGAGCATGCCGTCACCATGGCCGTTCCGTTGGACGTATCGACGGGCATCGGTTCCGATTGGCAATTGGCGGCCCACTGATCCGTTCCCGTCGGATAATCGAAGGCTGATTAAAAAAGAAAGAAGGAAGATTGTGGCAACGTTGAAGCAGGTCGTGGATGTGCTTGAAACGCTGTATCCGCTGCGATACGCGGAACAATGGGATGAGCCGGGACTCATCGTGGGAGACCTTCGCCACGACGTGCGCAACATCGCGTTCGCGGCGGACCCATCCATGGCGGTGATCGACCAGGCTATCGCCGGAGGCATCGACCTGCTGATCTGCCACCATCCGCTGTTCTTCCGTTCCGTGCATGCGGTCTCCGGACTAGGATTCCGTGGTGAGATCGTCCGGAAGCTCAACCTCGCCGGTTGCGCGCTGTGGGTTGGGCACACCAATGCCGATGCCTCCTACCGAGGAGTCGGCATGGCCGCCGCCGACGCGTTCGGCCTGATCGAACAGCGTCCGCTGGTACCCATCGAAGATCCGAAAGCCGAACATCCGGTCGGATTGGGCCGTGTCGGCCGGTTGCAGGAGCCGATCGCATTGCGTGATTTCGCCCGTCGTGTGGCCGACGCGCTGCCATACACCGAACTTGGCGTGCAGGTGTGCGGCGACCTTGACGCGACGATCAGCACGGTGGCGGTATTGCCGGGCTCGGGCGATTCCCTGTTCGATGAAGTGCGTGCCGCAGGCGTCGATGTGTATGTGACCAGCGATCTGCGCCATCATCCGGTGACCGATGCCATCGAGCAGGCGCGCTATGAGGCGTCCATGCGTGCCGCGGATATCGAACTCGGCCGAGGCGACGCCACTGTTCGTCCGATGTTCATCAACACGCCACACAGCGCCATCGAATCCATATGGTTTCAATACGCCATGGGCGATGTGCCTCGTGCCGTATCTGAGGCGACCGGAGACATCCCCACCGTCCGCTGGATTTCCATGAACACCGATCCCTGGAATCTGGTACTGCCGTCCTGCGGGCAGGAACGCTGAACGACGATGTCCGATACGACCAGCATGGATATGTCGCTGAACGAATCCAGCGATGGCGTGGACATGACCAGACCGGCCACAGTACTCAGCAGGGAGCACGTGTATCAAGGCGCGATTTTCGGCGTGGAGGACATGCGTATCGCGTTGCAGACACGAGACGGCGGACAAACCGTGATCCGCAGACAGGTGATGCGGCACGCGCCCTGTGTGGTCATGCTGGTGCATGACTGCGCGCAGGATTTGTACTTGGTCGAACGAGAATACCGTGTCGGCTGCGACGCCTTCGCCTACGGTCTGCCGGCAGGACTCATCGATGACGGGGAAGACGTCGATGCGGCCGCATTGCGTGAGCTGCGCGAAGAGACCGGCGTCGAGCCAATCGACGAAAACAGTTGCGATATCGACCATGTCGGGCAATTCTATTCATCCGAAGGCATGACCGACGAACTGGCCAACATCATGGTGGTGCACCTGCGCCACTGGCAGGCCGTCGAACGGCATTTCGACGCCGACGAGCATGTCGAATCTGCTTGGATCCCGTGGAAGCAGCTACGAGACACGCACATCACGGCCTCCAATTCGGAGATCGCCATTTTGCATGAGCAAATTCGCAGAATGCGGCAACAATAGCGGCCTGCAGGTTTCGAATTGTAAAAACAATCGCCGGAATAAACGAAATAACGAATTCAACTCGCAAAACGTGCGATACTTGAATTATGCAAATCAGACCTGGATCGATGTATCCACTCGGTGCGAGCTACGACGGCGCCGGCGTGAATTTCGCCCTCTTCTCTCAAGTGGCCCAGAAAGTCGAGCTTTGTCTTTTCGATGAGGAAGACCGTGAGACCCGAGTGGAAATGACGGAGCAGAACTCCTACGTATGGCATAACTATCTGCCGGGAATACAACCCGGGCAACGGTACGGCTATCGTGTGTACGGTCCGTATGATCCAGCAAAGGGCCTGCGGTGCAACCCGAACAAGTTGCTGCTCGACCCGTACGCAAAAGCCATCGAGGGAAACATCGACGGTGACGAAAGCCTCTATTCGTATTGGTTCAAAAGCCCTGAGGACGTCACCAGCATGAATACGCTGGATTCCGCGCCGCATACCATGAAATCGGCCGTGGTCAATCCGTATTTCGACTGGGGCAACGACCAACATCCGAACATCTCCTACCATGATTCGGTAATCTACGAAGCCCATGTGCGTGGCATGACCAATCTCAACCTGGACGTGCCGCCGGACATCCGTGGAACCTACGCGGGCCTCGCATATCCATCGGTCATCGAATATCTGAGGAAGCTCGGCGTCACCGCCATCGAACTTATGCCGATCCACCAGTTCGTCAACGACAGCTTCCTGCAGGAAAAAGGCCTGAGCAACTACTGGGGCTACAACACCATCGGCTTCTTCGCGCCTCATAACGCGTACTCAAGCTCCGGACAACGCGGCGAGCAGGTCAACGAATTCAAATCCATGGTCAAGGCCTACCATCGCGCCGGCATGGAAGTGATCCTCGACGTGGTGTACAACCACACCGCCGAAGGCAACAACCTCGGCCCGACCCTAAGCTTCAAAGGCATCGACAACGGTGCCTACTACCGTCTGGTCGACAACGACCGACGCCACTACTTCGACACGACCGGCACCGGCAACTCCCTGCTGATGCGCTCGCCGCACGCGCTGCAGCTCATCACGGACAGCCTGCGCTACTGGGTCACCGAAATGCATGTCGATGGTTTCCGATTCGATCTTGCGGCCACGCTGGCCCGCCAGTTCCAGGAAGTCGACAAGCTGTCCGCCTTCTTCGACATCGTCGAACAGGATCCGGTCATCTCCCGTGTCAAGCTCATCGCCGAACCTTGGGATTTGGGTTCCGGCGGCTATCAGGTGGGCGGCTTCCCGTCCAGCTGGTCCGAATGGAACGGCCGCTACCGTGATTGCGTGCGTGACTTCTGGCGTTCGCAACCATCGACGCTACCGGAATTCGCCAGCCGTCTGATGGGCAGCTCCGACCTATATCAGATGAACGGCCGCCGTCCGGTGGCTTCCGTGAACTTCATCACCGCACATGATGGCTTCACCATGAACGATTTGGTGAGCTACAACGAGAAGCATAACGACGCCAACGGCGAAGGCAATAGGGATGGCGAAAGCAACAACCGTTCCTGGAACTGCGGTGTCGAAGGCCCGACCACCATCAAGGACGTCAACGACCTGCGGCAACAGCAGATGCGCAACATGTTCGCGACGCTGCTGTGCAGTCAGGGCATTCCGATGATCTGCGGCGGCGATGAGGTGGCACGCACGCAACAGGGCAACAACAATGCCTATTGCCAGGACAACGCCATTTCATGGACTAATTGGGATCTTGACGATAGTCAGAAGGATCTGCTTGAGTTCGTTTCGAAGCTGATTCATCTGCGACTCGAGCACCCGGTGCTCCACCGGCGTCGTTTCTTCACCGGCCGCGAGCCAGGAGACCCGGACGATAAGATTCCGCAGGTCGAATGGATGGACCACACCGGTTCCATCATGGACATGGAAGATTGGTCCAACACCCACGCGTTCTCGGTGATGATCTATCTGAACGGTTCCGATATTCCGGAAGCCGACTGGTATGGCAACCAGATGGTGGACAATAACTTCATCCTGATTTTCAACGCGCATTACGAGCCGATTATGTTCACCTTGCCGGACGAGCGGTATGGCAAGAAATGGCGTCTGGTCGTCGACACGCATAATCCGAAGGGTCCGGAACTCAACTATGAGGCCGGCTTCGCGATCACGGCGCAGTCGAGAAGCTTCCTGTTGCTGATGAGCGATAGAAAGCCCACCACAAAGAACTACGATTTCTGATAGCCATGATAACAGGCGAGGTGCCATCCGTACGGGTGACACCTCGCCGTATTGTTTGTGGACTGTGCTCGTGAACCGTTACGAGATTAGACTTCCGACGAGAGTCGGGAAACGGTTCCAGGAACGGTTTCGCTGACCTCCGCAAGATCCTCGACGGATTCTGGCCGCTTGGTTTGCGCCAGAATAAGCTGCGTCTGCACACGATCGGATTCGATGGCCGCAATCTGCCGTGAAAAGATGATGAACCAGCCCAGAAACATCATGCCGGCAAGAGCCTCGACGTTCGTCAACGTGTTACGCCCCGCCAACCACTGGAACCCGGCAAGAGCCCCGATCACGATAGCTAGGTCTGAAATCACATATACTACTTTTGAAAGCTGCGGGGCCAGCCAAGGCAGCGCGATCATCAGCACGCTCATCAGGCAGGGAAGACCGCGGGCGAATACGTTGTGCAGAATCGGATGCGGCGTGTAACGGAACATGCCGATGCCGATGAAGGCGATGCCTGCGAGCGTCAGCATGGTCGATAGCAGAAGAATCCGCGCCTTGAAGTGTTTGGGAGCTTCTTTTTCATCGTTTGCAGACAGATACTGCATCTGCAGACGGTGCGTGGTGATGAGCTCCGAAATCGCGAAATAGCTGATGATGACGATGCAGACGCCGGCCAACATCAATGTCGAATTGAACATACGAGCAGCAAAAGTGGTTCGATCGCCCAATTGGGAGAAATTGTTGTTGTACCAGTATGGATCATCGGACGTCAATCCTGCGATGCTGACACCGGAAACCACGAAGAACGGCAACAAGGATGCGATGGTCTTGGCATTCATGAGTTCCGCCTGTACGAACGTGACATAGCCTACGACCCCCGAGATCGCGGCGCAGAGCGCAGTCAGATAGCCTTTTAACGTGCGCAACCCCATCATGTTGCTGGCAATGGAAAGCAGCATGAACGCCGTGACGAAAATGGTCGACGCGTAGACCACGGACAAAGCGAGTATCTCGAAGATACGGCGAATAGGAATGGTCCAGCCATGTTTCAACGTCATCGACCTGGAGTTGCGCGCATACCCCAAGGTGAACGAAATGACTCCACATCCCGCGGTGATTCCGGCACACACGGTGAACAGGCGTTGGGTGACACGCCAGATGGCGGGAGCGAATTGCAGATATAGGTCCATGGCGATCCATGCAAGAGTGGCGCATACCATGAAGGAAATGATGCCTGAAGCCTCGGCTTGCTGATGACGTCCCATGCGCGTTCCCTCCAGTATTTGCCATTCTAGCCTGTCGTTGTCCTACCATACGCTACAATGGAAACTCGTGTTCACCTGCCACGTGCGGGAGTGCATGAACGGGCTGTAGCGCAGTTTGGTAGCGCGTCTGCTTTGGGAGCAGAATGTCGCAGGTTCAAATCCTGTCAGCCCGACCGGAAGCCTTGGAAACATTACGTTTCCAAGGCTTTATTTTTTCTTGGCCGTAGGCTATCGACACGATTCGACACGATGACCGCGCAACCTCCGCGTCTAGACGGTCTTCAACTGTTCAGTGCGCAGCTCGCCAATCGCGTCCGCCACATTGTCCAATCGTTCCGGCCAGAGAGCCGTGTATGTGTTCAGCGTGATGCTGGGTGAGGAGTGGCCGAGCTGCATCTGTAGGGTCTTCACATCCGCGCCTTGAGCAATCGCAAAGCTCGCATAGCTATGCCTCAAACTATGGATGGTCACGCCCTCGTCCTCCATGCCGGCCAGTCGGACGGCCTTTCGCCAGACACGCGTCCGCCACGTGTTCGTCCACAGGTTCCCGCCTCTTGCCGCGCGGAACAGCCAGTCGTCGTCGCCCATGCCCTCCATCTGCCGTTCGATGGACGGTATAAGGAATCTGGGTATGGCGATGCTGCGCGGTTTGCCGTTCTTCGGCGTGCCCAGCACAAGCCTGCCTTTGCCGTCGTCGGTCCAAGTGCGGCGGATGCGCGCCCTGCGTGATTCCACATCCACGTCGCCGCATTTGAGTGCCAGCGTCTCGCCAATGCGGGCACCGGTGTATGCCTGCCAGCGGACGATCAGCCCGTCTACCGGCCGTCCTGCCCGTTCGGCCATGCCGGCCAGCAACTCCACCTCCTCGACGGTAAGGAACACCATGTCGTCATCGGATTGCGTGATGCGCGGCACGGTGACCTTTTCAATGGGGTTCTCTCCGATCCAGCCGTGCTCCAAAGCGAATTCCATGACACCGCCCATGACGACCTTGACGATGTTGCGGATGCTGCGTGGACTCAATGGCTTCGATTCGCGATCGTCCTGCAGTTCGGCGGGATACCCGCCTTCGGTGAGCTGCGTGACCCACTGTTGCAGTTCGTCGCGTTGGATTTCCCTCAGTGTGCGATCGCCCCACTTGGGGTTGATATAAACGCGCAATTCGCGGCGGTATCTGCCCAAAGTGCCCTGTTTGATATCCATCTTGCCGTCCGTCCATTCGGAGGCAACGTCCCGGAAGATGCGTAGTTCCTGCTGCGGGTCGCGGTATTTGCCGCGTCTGATGTCGTCCTCGATGGCCGCTGCGTATTCCTCAGCGTCACGGAGCTTGGCGAAGTTCCGTGATTTCTGGACGCGTTTGCCGTCTCGGAGCGTGTACCAGCGGCATCTCCACCGTGAGCCTTGGCCGTACAGCGCGGACCGCCATTTGTCGGGCACATTGGCTTTCATCGGATCCTTCGCATTGGCCAGCGACTGTTTCGCGGCCCTGCTGGGCGGGTTGCCGTCCTCGTCGTTTTTGAGCCATCTGTCGTCTACGAACGCTCTGGCCATGGTTGTCTCTTTCCGAGGATCCGCGCTACACTGTGCGTGGAACCTCATTTTGGTGAAAACGGAAATGCTGATTGTTGGTTCCTTGGGTTCCGTCCGACTGTGTTCGGGCGGGACCCTTTTTTGTTTCCCGTCGCGGTATGTGGACGCTGGGCTTCTTTTATTGCACGCACACGCCGGAATCGTACAACAGCTGCCGATAGTCCGACAGTACTTGGATGGTGACGCCCAATTCAACGGCCATCATCCACGTATTGCCTCCGTATATCTGCTCCACCATGCCATAGTCCACGGGACTGATCAACGCCAGCGCGGTCTCCCTGCGGCAACGGCGCTCGCATTTGATTCCGTATCGTGTACCGCATCCTGGGTCATGGTGTCTGGCGTGTATGAGCTCGTGGCACAACGTGCAGCGGCGTTGGCGTTGGTTGAGCCAGTCGGCCAGCAGGATGAGCCTGTGCCGGTCGTCGTATAGGCCGCATATGTCGCGTGGGAGGTCGCGTGACATGACTGACAGACCCATGGATTCCGCGTTCCGGTGAAGCTCCGCGATGGTCTTGTTATCCACATTCCTCTCTTCCGAAAGTATTGTTTTTCGAGAAGTACTTTTTTGCTGTTTGTCAAGTTCTGCTTGACAGTTGGAGTGTCGTATGTGATGCTTGAATCAGCTCATCTACCGAGTTGTAGAAGGAGTCTCCAGGGTCGCTGCGGCGGCCCTTGCTTTTTATTGAACGCAATTCCCGTTCAAACTTGACTGATCATATTCTTTCAGAAGTTTGTTGAAGCTATGATCATGGTCGACGTAGTAGGCGGTGACCAACATGCAGTAGTCTCTGTCCTTATGTGGTTCCAGCACGACTAGATACCGTTCTGATTCAATGAGGATATATAACCTATCGCGGCCATGCTTATGCTTCCTCCAGATTAATGGCGCATCACATACCTCATAATGGCATTGCGGGCAATCCTTTGCGTTGTCAATCGTCTTCCGTGGAAACCTGATCCGCTCACATCTACGCAGATCAACGTTCCTCTCGCCGGTCGCGTGGTCTTCGACGCTGGTGATGTGGAAAAACCCGGCCCATTTTCCGTCGGTCTCCTCTTTCTGGCGGCGTACGGAGACCCTCAGGCCGTCGAATGATGGGTGCGAATCTATGAAGTCCTGCTTGAAGATTGCGTAAATCCTATCCTCGTATACGGCGAAGTCTTCTATCGGGGATTTGGTTACGAGCTCCGGTGTCCAATGCGGTGTCATGCGTTCCGTCCTTCCCAGACGAAGATGTTGAACTTGCGCGTGCCCAGGGTTGTTGACTGGGTGAGTCGGAGCTTTGATTTCATGCGTATGTAGTCGATGATTTCAGCTTTCGCGCCTGATGGTTGGGGGATGGTCGTCCGGTTCGCCCTGCATACGGCTCCGTTGATCACGTCGGTGATTTGCATCATTTGCACTTCGTCTGAACGGATTGGTTGCACTTTCTTGATGCATTCGTGGTTGAAGTCGTAGTGGCTGTTTGCTAGCACTTCCTCCAGTTTCTCGGTACGTTGCGCGGAGTGCGTGTCCTTGATGTCCACGTACACGTTGTAGGTGTTCGTGGAGTCGAACAGCCTGTTCAGCATGGTGAAATACATCTTGTAGTACCAGTCGTTGTGTGACTGGGACCATGCCTCATGGTTCAGGCGCGTCTTCTTGGCCACCAGAACGCGGAACCTCATGTCGTCATCCAGGAAGAAGCAGTTCAGCAGGTCCTTGTACAGGTCGATTTTCGGCATGCTGGCCTTCGTCCACTTCACTTCCGTGCGTGCCTTGACGCCGTAACGTGCCTTGATCTGGAGGATGTTTTCCGTGATTTCCTGCTTTTTATCCTTGGGGATGATGAGGGCTCCAAGGACCATGACATCGCTGTCGTCATGTTCCAGATGGCAGCTCTCGTCACAATACAGGTTGTATTCAGTCATTTGCGTTCCTTTCACTCATCCGTGGCTCCATGTCTGTGGCCTTCGGAGACGCGTCGTCGGCTCGTCTCTCTTCTAGCTGTTTCCTGAGTGGTGTCTTGAGCTTGGTGAAGCCGATTGACATCAGCGTGAACGGGATGGCGAAGGTGAGCATGACGGGGCCGAAGAAGCACATGAGGATGGTGAACGCGGTCAGCGCGTACATCACCCAAAGAAGGACGTTATACGCCTTGTACTGGATTTCGAGCTGCCTCAAAGTCTTTGGGCGGGGCTGATGTGGCGTGCTGCCTGCAGATGAGGGAGTATAACTCGCCTGTTGATTGCTCTCGACAGTTGACCTCCGCTGCGGAGCGGTGTTTCTTTTCGTCTTCGGATTGATGGTATATGAGACGCCCTTTGCTACATGCACGGTCTTGCGTCCCCTCGAATTGACTGTGACCGGTCCCATCTTCACGGACGTGCTGACACCTCTTTTACCGATATTCACCCGGACGTTCTTGCCCAGGCTGATCCTGCGATTGACCCTGAAACCCATTGTCATTCCCCTCACTCGTCAGGCGTCTCGGCTTCGAGACGTGCGTTCGAGTCCTTGTTCGCGGCCACGTCGTAGTCTTCGGGGTGCGCGGCGATACGGTCGATGAGGTCATCGGTGATCTGGGACTCGCGCTCGCGGGCTTCGTAGGCGCGGGCGGCCTCGCTGGAGATTGACCCACAGGCTGCCGCGACCAGTGAAAGAGCGTCCGGAAGCCCAAAGAGTGGAGCGAGTCTGTCTAACTCGCTGATTGCCCAACTTCTTTTACCGAGTACTCGGTCGCTGACATAACCTTTTGATCGTCCTTCAAGAGCCTTGGAGAGGTCGGCCTGGGTAATGCCATTGGCTTCCATTGCTTGGCTGATATATTTGCAAATCACCAGATCGGTGCGTGTTGTGCTGCTATCCATAGCGATGACTGTATTCGAATTTTCGGGAAGTTACATCTTTACACCGTTCGGCGTGTCGAATTTGCCATACCGAATATTCGGGAGTACATTGAAAGCATGTTCACCGAATATCCGGTAAACGTCGAACAAAGTCCCGAATATTCGGGGAATGGAGGTGATGTGACAAGCAATGAATACGTGACACAGGCAATAAAAGTCAGGATGGCTCGACTTGGAATCACTCAATCCGACGTCGCCGACGCAGTTGGAATCAATCGGGTCGTCATAAATCGATACATGCGCAATCAACGGGAATGGCCGATTCGCGTTCTCGACAAGATTGCTCCGGCATTGAAATGGCAAGACGGTCTTGACATCTTCATTGCAGCAAATTCAGAAGAAAAAGAACCGCAATCGGCGCTCGCCGATGCGCTGGAAAACGCGACAGTCAACAATGCCAACAGCAAGGAGGAGAACTGAAATGAACACGTCGTTCGATATCACCGACATCGACTGCGCGCCCAAAGAACTCGAAGACGCTCTGGGCGTGAGCGGGAGAACGCTCTTCGATCCCAGTGAGCATCCGATCCATGTGGACATATGGGACGGCAAGGCATACGTGACCTTGGCTGAAATGATCGAGCTCGAAGGCGACGCACTGCGCCGCTTCCTGGCTATCGTCTTTCCGGCATCGCCATCGGCAGGTTCATACGTTCCGTCGCCTGCGGGGAATCGAGCCAACTGATGATGACATTATCCGCTCGCCCAAGAACGGCGGCGACGAACTCGAACTTGCGCGACGACCCCTTTGCTATGTTGCCCAACACAACCGGTTCGCACCCATCGGCCTCCAAGCGCACGTCATACGCGTCGAACGTGTTGCGGTTCCTGATCACGAACATGACGTTGTTCGGTCTCGGACTTGGATGTTCGATGATCCAGTCCGGAACGGACACCTTGCGTTCCAATAGATCGACCTGCCTATGCAGCGAATCCGAAGAGTCCCGCATGGCGTCCAGTTGCTCCGAGAACAGCGAGAGACGTCTTTCGAACCTTTCCGTATCGGTCTTCCCACTATTCGCGGCCCTTCTCCCGGTGATAGCCCAACCGGCGACGGATACGCCGATAGTCACCGCCCATCCAGCGATGGTCACCCATAACCCATTCATCGATTCTTCTCCTAACTGTTCGGCCCGCACGTCGCAAATGCGGGATGACACCGATTTTAGGAGAGGGCCGGGCGGTTCTCCTAACGCCGCCCGGCATCACACACGCAAAGGAGGCGCGTGATGGATGACAAAGAGGTGTTCGCCGCATTGGCGGCGGCGTTGAAGCCGATGAACACAACGAAGGACATCGCGGACAACTGCGGCATCAAGGAAGGCACCCTGGCGTACTGGCGTAGCGCGGGCATCGGCCCGAAGTTCGTGAAGGTGGGACGAATCGTCATGTATCCGAAGGAGCAGATGATCGCCTATTTCGCGCAACACCTGTACCAGTGCACGGCCGAATACGAGGAAGAGGTGGGTGCGTGATGACTGACAACGACTGGCGTACCGATACCCCGTGGCCGGATCCATGGGAAGAAAAGGAGAACAAATGAACGACATCCGCAAAGCCTGCGTCGAAGCGATATTCAGGGAATTCGAGGACAAGGGCGACACCATCCGTCCGGCCTATGGCGACGTATGGGACGAAATCGAAGCAAGGCGTTCACTCGGTCACATCGTCGGATGTATCGACCTCGACGTGACCGACCTCGTGGACATCGTCATCGACACCATCAACAAGGAGCTGTGATGGAATCAATGCCTCTGGCTGTTGGTCAGGCGCTGCTCGACTTCGTCGTTGCGACTGGCGCCGTGCTCCGTAGTGTAAGTGACGTGGACCGTCACACGACAGGATCCACGTCCGAAGTAGGTGAAGCCTGGTTGGGCGTTCAGGCGGTCGATACCGGCCTGGTCTTCGAATATCTGCTTGGAGAAGAACTCGCTTTCGAGCGCGACCTCTCCGAACGGCGCAACCTCGTCGACGTGCCGTTGCGCAACGGTCTGGTCTTTGAAACGGACGAACACGGACACGTCTCGTGCCATGTCGGGGCAATCGTTGACAAGGAATACGGTCGAGGTTTCTCCATCGTATTCGACCCGCCACTTGTGGACCGTCTGGTCGGCGGTGACGGACAACGCCCGCTGGCTGATCGAGTTCGCGTCTGCAGCTATCTCGTTCGCCTTTCCTGCAAGGCAGTTGGCCTGCTCGGCGGCACGCTTCGATTCGACGGCGATCCGGTTGGCTTCCTCAGCCGAGCCGTTCGCCTGCTCCGAGAGCTTGTTGCCATGGCGCGCCTGGAACAAGGCGACACATCCGGAGACACCGCCAACCAATCCCGTGATGGCGCCAACGACGCCGGTGATCGCATTGATGTCCATTCCATCGATTCTACGGACGGAGGCGAACGATGAAGGTTCTTGCCCACGTCATCCTGCACCAGCTGCTGTTCGCGGGGTGGTTGCTGGCCATGTGGGTGCTGTACTGCACGCCGGCCTGTACTCACCCAATCGAACATCTCATCGCCGTGCCGTTCGCGGTGCTCATCCCGACGGCCGTCATCATGCGTCGCCTGTGCTCGGACCCACGCTTCATCCGATGGGTGGACGAACTCGAGCGATGAAAGACCTGGGCGGCTCCTCATACATTGCGGCATGGACGTGGTTCGTCATGCGCGGCCATGCCGGAACCGCCCGCGCGTCAAGGAAAAGACGTTAAAACCGGCCGGGCGGGTCATCTTCTCTCTTCTCCTCCCGCCTGGCCTTCGCCGGGGCCCGCGATTGGAGGCGGGCGCCATGGATCGGCGTGTTGAGGTCACGCCGGCGGTTGGATGCGCGGTTCGTTCCCGCGCCCCGGCACGACATCAATCCAAAGGAGGCAAACGTTGCCAAGCAAAACACCAAGCAGGCCGGAAGGCGAGAAGTGGTTCGAGTGGCCGCTCACACCCGCCAGCGTCGGCATGACGGCCGCCGAGCTGATCGGCGAACTGTACGAGACCATCAGCGCGCTCAACCGCGACCGTGGCTGGAACCTCACCATGGTCGCGCCGGCACGCTTCGGCGAGATTGTCATCGACCGCGAGGCCGGATGCCTGCGCGCGAAATGCGCGTGGAAGGCCAAGGATCCAAGCCAGCTCGGTCCGGAACCCGCCGGATACGTGAAGGGAGCCTGACATGGCCATCGGAGAGACCGTCATCACCATCGTCGGCAACCTCACCGCAGATCCGGAACTGAGGACCACCGGCCAGGGCGCGCAGGTCGCCAGCTTCACCATCGCCAACACGCCACGCCAGTACAACCGGCAGACCGGACAGTACGAGGACGGAGACGCGCTCTTCCTCCGCTGTTCGGCATGGAACGACCTCGCCCAGCATTGCGTGCGGTCATTGGTCAAGGGCATGCGGGTCATCGCCCAAGGCAGGCTCAAGCAGCACTCGTATCAGGCGCAGGACGGCACCAATCGGACCGTCGTGGAGCTGCAAGTGGATGAAATCGGGCCATCGCTGCGGTACGCGACGGCGCAGGTCGCCCGCATCAGCCGCCAGGGCGGTCCCGTCTACGGCAACTCCGCATCGCCGCAGCCGACCGTCAACACCGGCGTCGGTGGCTGGAGCCAACGGCCGCAACAGTCGGCACAGACACAGCAACCCGCCGCGCCGTCGGCCGATGATCCGTGGGGCGCGCCGGCGGCCGACCAATCGTCATTTGGGGACTTCGGCAAACCGGATCCGGAACCGGAATTCTAAAGGAGGAAGCAATGAAAGCCAGCGAACAACAGGCGCTCATCCCGCAGGAAGCGACACCTGACACGCTCATCGACCTCATCGGCAAGACGCAGCAGGTCACCAAGGCCGCGGCCGTCGTGCTCAAGGCATGCCGCAACGTCATGGACACCAAAAACAAGCAGGAGCATATCGACAAGTGGGGCGGCATCCATGCCATCACCGAAGCCGTGTACGACTGCGCGGACCTCGCGCAGCGCATCCTCGACGCCGGCCTGGCCATGGAGAACATGTGCGCGAAGCCGGCCACGTCACGGCAGATGATCCTCATCGACGACCTGCGCCGCAGCCTCGACATGGACGACGGCGACGTGGAGGCGACCGTCGATCCGGACACCGGCGAGATCGACTGAACCACGGAAGGAGCAAGAGAGATATGTGGTTTATTGTCGACGACCAGATGGCCGACGACAGGCGCATCCGCCGCCTGCCGCTCGCCACCGTGGGACTGTGGGTCAAACTCTGCGTCATCCACTCCAAGGGCATCTCGATGCAGGCCAAGGACCCGGCCGCGTATCCAGGATACTTCGACAAGCTCGACCTCAAGGACGCCGGCGGCACCATGAAACAACTCCAGCAGCTCATCGACATGGGGCTCATGGAGGAGCACGGCGGCGGCTGGAGGCCCGTCTACGCCGAAGGCATCTGCAAGGAACCCAAGACGCTCACCGAGGAACAGCGCGAGGCCCGGCGCAAAGCCGGAAGCAAGGGTGGACGGCGTAAGGCCGCCAACCAAAAGGCCAAGCAACCGTCTAGCAACTTGCTAGCAAACAGCCAAGCGAACGGAGAGCAAAACAGTAGCGAGACAGGTAGCGAAACGTCCAGCAACTTGCTAGAGGACAGCCAAGCAAAAACATGGCATAAAACCGATACCGATACCGATAATCCCTCTCCGACCCCTCCCGCCAGCACCTCGAAGCAAACCGATACGCCGGACGCCGGCTTCGACCGTTTCGCCGAAGCCTATCCCGGATCCGTCGGCGCGAAAGGCCGCAAGACCGAAACCGAAGCACGAAGCCTGTACGCGACCATCGCCGGAAACCCCGTCGAACTCGGCCGACTCCAAACCGCGCTCCGCCGCTACAAGCACGCCGTCAACGACGGTCAAATCCGCAGCGGCCACATCCCACGGCTCAACACATGGCTCCGCGACCAATGGGAGACATGGGCGCCGGAACCCATCACACCCACGCGCCAGCACAAGCACACCTGGAACTGCGAACACGTCCACCAGCTCATGGATCCACATGAGGACGAATACGACCACACCGGAAGCCTCCGCAACGGCAACCCAAGCGAATGGTGGAAGGCATGCCAGGCATGCGCAGACGAACTCAATCAACAAACCAGCAAGGAGAAGCAATGAGCAACTACCACCAAAGCAACGAAATCAAGCTCATCAACCCAAGCCTGATCGACCCACACCCGGACAACCCACGCAAAAACATCGGCGACGTGACCGACCTCGCGGCCAGCATCAAAGCCAACGGCCTGCTCTCGCCGCTCTCCGTCGTACCCAACGGCAGCCGCTTTCGCGTCATCGCCGGCCATCGTCGCCTTATGGCCTGCAAGCAGGCCGGAACCGGAGCCGTCCCATGCTTCGTGCTCGACCTCGACCCATTGCAGCAGCTCGAGGCGATGATCACCGAGAACTGCCAGCGCGAACAGCTCACCGCGTTGGAGGAGGCCGACGCCATCCAGGGCATGCTCGACCTCGGAGCCACCACCGCCAGCGTCGCCCACCGGCTCGGCCGAAGCGCCGACTACGTGCGTGACCGCGCCAAGGCCGCCAGCATCGACAACGAGGTCAGAGCGACCCGCGACGATTTCGGCCAGATCTCCATCGGCCAGCTCGTGGCCATCGCGCGATATGACGGCCAGCCGGACAGGCAGAAGAAGCTCGCGCAGGCTGCCGGCACCTCGAACTTCGACTACATCCTCCGCAACATCGAACGCGACGACCGCGACCGGCAATGGATCGAATCGGTCGCCGCGCTCCTCGTGGAGTCCGACAGCGGCATCAACCTCATCCCCGACCCCGAAAAGCCCTACAGCGACCCGGAATGGCGATACTCCGGCTGCATGTTCCCGTCCACCGGCACCCCCGAAGAAACCATCGAGAAGATCCGCGAACAGAACCCCGCAGCCGTATCCATCCACATGGAGCAGGTCTACCTCTGGACCCGCCGCGACAAGACCGCCGACGCCGAAAAGGAAGCCCGACGCGCCGCCGAACAAGCCGAACGCGACGCCCGCCGGCACGCGCTCGAGGAATACGCCGCCGCATCCGCAGACAAGCGCATGGCATGGCTCCACGCCAACCTCCACGGCATCAAACGCGACAAGCTCGTCGAAACCACGGCCCGGCTCGGACTCCTGCAGATCATCGACCCGGACCCGCAGGGCTACACGCTGGCGCTGAGCACATGGAACGACGCCGCATGCGGTGGCGAACAATTCACCACCATCAGCGGCATCGAACCGGAACGGGCGCTCGCCGAACTCCGCTACCACCTCGACGAACCCGACTGGGCGGTCTGGGCGGTGCAAATCCTCGCCGCACGCATCGAATGGTTCATCGACCCGACCGACTGGACCACCGTCAATGACATCAGCAGACGCATCCCCGGCTACTACCAGATCCTCCAAGACCTCGGCTACACGCCAACCGACGACGAAACCAGCCACCTCGACCAGCTCACCGCCGCCATCAGCGAAGCCGACTCCGACGAAAACGAGGAGGACGACGAATGACCAGGAAACAACTCGAAAGACTCGCCCAACTCCTCACTGATACCGCCCAGACCGCCAGCACAATCGAACTGCGAGCGCTGGCCGCTGGCAGGGCAGATGACGGCATCGTGGCGATGGCGGCCGGGCTGAGGGCCAATTGCACTTCGTGTTTGGTGCTGGTCGACGGTCTGATGCAGGAGGGGGTGCGTTGTGAGTGAGTTCGATGATTCCAAGCGTGCCGCCTTGGAGCGGCAGGGATGGCATTGCCTGCGTTGCGGGACGAACATCCATGACCCGTCACGCTGGCCAGGACGCAGTGGCCATCACCGTCAACTGCGGCGGGCGGCGGATCCGGATGTGAGGCACGGTCCGGCCAACATCGTCGAGCTGTGCGGTTCGGGCACGACCGGCTGCCATGGGTGGGTCCACCAGCATGTGAAGGAGGCCGAACGCCTCGGGCTGATAGTCCCGCTCGGCATAGATCCTCTCTCCACCCCAGTGCGCGACTGGCAGGGGAGATGGCTCTGGCTCAACCAGGACGGCACGGCCACGCCATTGACCATGCGCGAAACATTGACAATTCAAACGGAAGGAATGACAAATGCACGAGAATAACGGCAAACCGGAGGCGCTGCTGTGGATCGACTTTGAGACCACAGGCGTGGACAGGCGCAAAAGCCTGCCATTGGAGATCGGTATGGAATGTACCGACATGCTGGGCGAACAAAAGTTCGGATCATTGTCCCGCATCATCCGCCCGGACAGACTCGACCTCCTGTCCATGAGCCCCGTCGCCTTCTCCATGCACACCGACAACGGCCTGCTGTTCGAACTCATGGGAGGCTCCGTGCGCAATGACAGCATGGTCGTCGTGGCCAACGCCGTGGAGGAATTCCTTGACTCGCTCTCCCAGCGCTTCTCCCTCGTCCCCGCGGGGACCAACGTGGACTTCGACCTTGACTTCCTCCGCCGACTCAACCTTAACCCTGACGCGTGGCTCACCTACCGCAAATACGACATGGCCACCATCCGCCGACTCGTCACCGTGCTCGGCGCCCCGGATCCATACCAGGGCGACAGCGGCCCGCACCGGGTGAAATCCTGCATCGCACGCGACATCAAAGACTACAAGGCCATGCTCGAGACACTCGCCGTCAAGACGGGAGACCACAAGTGAGAAAGACCATCAGCCACCTCGCCGACCGGCTCGGAGACGCCATGGCCACGCTGTTCACCCTCCTCGCGCTGCTGCTCATCCCGCACGCCGTCATCAGGGCGATCATCGGACAGGCGCTCCACCAGTGGACACCAATCACGTGGCTCGCCATCCACACCGCACTGACCATCGCGGCGCTCGCCACCAGCCTCGCCAGCTATGCGATCGCCGCACTGCTCGCACCGCCAAGACCGGAGACCTACCAATGACCGAAGACCAGCAAGACCAGCTCGTCATCAGCCTCGACACGCAATACGCCGTCGCGCACGCCATCTACAACCGATTCCACGCCAACGGCCACCGCAAACGCCTTACGTGGGAAAACCTCGACGACGACGGCCGCGAACCATGGCGCCTGATAGCCAAGGACGCGATCACCGAGATGCTGGCCAGCCCGGAGATCGGAGGAACGGCATGAGCCACACCGCGATAATCCTCCTGGCGCTCGCCTTCCTGATCGGCTGGATGGGTGGCCGGGAATGAGCATCATCGTCCCATTGCGCAAGTGGCGGTCGGCCGACCCGGCCATCCTGATCGGCCGCCGCTGCATCGCCCGCACCGACGACGACGTCGTCATCGACGGCCGGCTCGAACTCATCCGCCGGCCGGACGGCGCCGCCACCCTCCGCTTCCAGGGCATCGGAAACGACATCATCGACCATGATCCGAACACATGTTCCAACGGCATGGGCGACGGCATAAGAAGCCTCGCCATCTACGGAAAGGACTGAACAATGAGAAACACCATCTGCGCCACACTCACCGTCATCACCCTCATCCTCTGCACCGCGCTCGCAGGATGCGGCAGCGCGTCGGGGCCTTCCACGCCAGCGCATGCGGTCAGGTCCGTCGACTCGCAATGCTCCGCCGGGGCCGACGTATTCACGGAATGCGTCATCACCCTGACCGACACGAGGAAAGTGGACTGCGTCGTCTACTCGGGCTACGAGAAGGGCGGCCTGTCATGCGACTGGAATCACGTCAGCGGAGCGGACAAGGAACCACGATGAAAATCAGAATCCAGGACGGCGCCATATACATCGCGCCGGAAGACGACGAGGAACGCCAAGTGACCGAAATCACCATCAACACCCTGCTCAGATGGGTGGCGGAACACGACAAGGAAAAGAGGCAGCAATGAACAACACGGGCGCAGACATCGCCATCAGAGCACTCAACAAACTCACCGACCAGGAACTCGCGGCAATGCGCGCCGCATCCCGCGACGGCAACCGGCCGTTCTATGAGATATCGTCGACCCGGTATCATGCCTTCCTCTACGCCAGGGACGAGATCAGGAAGGCGCTCGCCGATGCCGTGAAGGAAAGGGATGCGGGGAATCCGTTCCTGCCGCAGCGTGACGAGTTGGTCACGCAGGATATGCACACCTGCGATTTGTGCGGCCGGTGGTGTTCAAGTCCCGTCTATTCCATAGGCCTCATCTACGGCGGCCAGGCGAAGACATTCACCGAGGTGTGCGCCGACTGCATGTGGCGTCTCAAATTCCAGCCGGTCAAAACCATCCCGCTGGACATTTACCGGCTTTTTGAGAAGTGGTTGGACGAGCAGAAGGAGACGGAGCGGTGAGTAGGAAATTTAAGGTAGTGCCGGTTATGTACGCGGTAAGCGGAAGCGCGTACACGCTGAAGCTGCAGAATGCGGAAGCGCTCGCCGGTCTGCTTTCCGACGGATGGAGCGTGATGCGCACCGACGTGTTGCCGGGACTCGGCGGCAAAGGCGAGTACGAGGTGGAGCCGAACATATGCTATGAGCCATCATTCCCGCCGACAATCGTCTACATCCTTGAGAAGGAGGCGGAATGATGAACAGCATCAGTCGTAACAAACGGCGCTCGCCGCATGCGTGCCGGAGCGCGGTCGGGATATTCATTTGCGCGAGCAATGGCATCGGTCCGGCGCAATACGAGGTCAGCCTGCGCAGGATAGAGCATTGCGTCATCTGCGGCAGGTGGTGGAAGATCTACGCCGTCTCGCCGTACCTGACCATCTGGGCCGAAGTGCCAGCCTGGATGATCTGGCTGTTCTGGCACAGCATCTGGAAGACCGGCCATAAATCATCCCACGGAAAGGAACCGGAACAATGAGCGAGGAAACACTCGAACCGCCACTGCCGCCAATCGACGCGCGCACCGAAGCCGTCGCCGAACGCCTGTTCGGACTCAAATGGGCCCTCCGCAAGGACTCCACCGAAATCATCCACGAGGAATGGCAGACCGCACCCGAATGGATCCGCGACGGATACCTGCGCCAAGCCATCGAAGTGCTCGCCACCGCCGACCAAGCGCAACCCGCGAGCGCCGACGGATCCGATTATGAGGAGCGGATGCGCGTCGAATACCGTGAGTTGACCGCTCGTGCCGGCAGGCTCAGGGACATGCTGCAACGGTATGCGGATGGCACGCTTGACTTCGAGCCCGCTTGCCCGATTAGCCTGTTGAGCAGGCAGCTCGACGTCATGGACGCATACGCCAATCTGCTCCGCCATAGAGCCAAGATCGAACACGTCAACCTTGAAAAACAGGACTCCGCCACCGAATAAACAAAGAACCCGACCTTCCGGCCGGGCTCTGGCATTACCACAAACCAGACTACCACGCCGGAGGGAATCGAACAAATGTACGAACCAACCAACGAATCCCAACCAACCACCACCAACACCACAACAAACACCAGCCAAACAACACCAGCGCTCGCCGGCGTGTGCCTCGTCTGCGGCGGAGAATGCGCTGTCGGCGACACCATGTGCACGAGATGCGATGGGCTGATGCGCGGCTGGCTGCGGGAATATCCATCATGGTTGGATTCGCTACATGAGTTCCTGGACTCGACCGCGCACTACGGAGGCTACCGGCCTGGACGCGTCAACCTTCCAGCCGCGCCGACGCCAATCCGATTGCCGGTGCTCGACCACATGCAGGCCATCGAGGATGCCGCAATCGCACTCTGGCGCCGGTTGTACGCTCCGCCCGCCATGCCTTGGGCGACCTATGGCATGCATCCGCCGCTGGTGGACATGCTGCGTACCTGCGCCGGCAGTCCTCGACTGCGCCGCATGCCTGACATCGCCGACTTCTACCATGAGTGGGAGTCGATGGTTCGAAAGACGCTGGACATCATCGACGTGCCGCCTGCGAAACATGGCATCGGAAGATGCCCGAACCCGCTGTGCGGAGTCGAATTGACAGCGGCGGTCGGCGCGGTAAGCGTTGCATGTCCCGTGTGCGGCAACACTTATCGTGTGGTCGACGTGCGATTGGGGTTCCTGCGGGAGTGCATCGAATCGGGCAGGGCGTTCACGGCGGGGGAGTGCGCGGAGCTGCTGCGCGAATGCGGGTTCCAGTGCAGCGTGAACACGATCTACTCGTGGCGCAAGCGCGGCAGGATCCAACCGGCCGGCAGAAACGAGAAGGGACAGCCGCTGTACCGCCTGTCCGACGTACACGCGCGCCTCGCCCGGCATGACGTGATTTGACATTTTTCAAAGTGCAAGGCAGAATTGTCAATGGATTAAAGGGTTCAAACCGGAAAACGGTTTGAACCCTTTTCATATCCACCGATGGATTCTCCTAACTCCTTGGGTTATATCCCGTCCTGTCCGAACGGCATATCGGACACGCTCCGCCCACTCCCGTCAGAGTGGGCATACCTCAATGTGGCAGGCAAGCCAATCCCGTGCTTCCGTGATGCGGTGATGCTCAAATCCGCCTGCCGGTATGCCTTCGTAGGAATCAGTGGTAGATCGTACCGGCCGCGAGTCTTTATTGGATTCTCTTCCTTGTGGCCGCGTGTGGACGCGGGTTCGAATCCCGCCGAAGGCACCCATGAAACAAATCCGGGGTAGGGGTATTGACAATCCGGGAGGGGTATTCGCAGATGATGGGGAGCCCCTACAAGACACGGGAGTGTCCATATACGGGAGCCCCTATACCGGCATTCCAGCAAGCCAACGGCGAAGATAGTCGTCGGCAAATCCACGGCACCCCGGGGCTCATGCATGTGGGGAGGCCACATGAGCAAGCGGCGCAACGAGCGTGTCAGCAACGGCTGGCGGCGCAGACAGCTCAGGGCAAGAGTGCTGGCCGCATACGACGTGTGCGCCATCTGCGCCCAGCCGGTCGACAAGACATTGAAGACACCACATCCGATGAGCGCCGAAGTCGACGAGCTCATACCAGTCTCACGCGGCGGTGATCCATACAGCTTCGCGAACTGCAGGCTCACGCACCGCAGATGCAACAGGATGAAGAGCGACAAGACAGACGAACACGCACGAGCGCTGCTGGCTGGCAGACAGGAAGTGAAAGCAAGCTCGATGCCGTTCAAAACGTTCGGCATCTGACTCCGATACCAGGGCGGGGACCCCGGGTATACCCCCTCCCGGTCGCCTCGGGTGCAGTGCCGATATCCCTCCCGGAATGCAAACGTCGGAAACAGGGAAAACAACGAAAGGTCGGAAAGCGAGGGAAGCGCCGATGAAGTGCGAACTCTGCGGCAAGGAATTCCAGCCATCCGGCCACGGGAGGCCTCAGAAGTACTGTTCCAAATCCTGCCGTCAGAAAGCGGATTATCGTCGGAAAAAGGACCGGCCACCGCAGACGGCCGCAAAAAAGACCAAGACCAGGACGAAACGGGAACCGGAATCCGACCTCGACCAGCGGAGTTTCGAACGGATGATGGACGGCAGCATGCTGGACATGCTGCGCGCCAACCGCGACCGACTGCAGAAGGCCATGGACGACACGTCCACACCGGCAAACGCACTGCCCGCGATCAGCCGCCAGCTCATCGATGTATGCGAACGCATCGAATCACTCCAAGGCGGAGGTCTGACCGACCTGCTGGACGATGAGGAAGACGAGGTGACGGACGATGTCGGAGCGTCGATTGTCTGAAATTGCCAAGGTCCTCCGCCAGCCGGAAGGCATCGTCGGCAGCGAGTTCACGCGAATCAACAAAGCTGCGCGCAAGGCCGGCATCCGTTTCGACTTGTGGCAGCAGGGTTTCTTGTGGCTTCTGTTCGCCAAGAACACGGAAGGCAGGTACGCGTGTGGCGCGGACGGCGCCGTGCTGTCCAGCTGCAGGCAGATCGGCAAGACCTTCACCGTCGGCACCGCGTTGTTCCTCAAGGCGATACTCACGCCGAACCTGAAGGCCATCTGGACCGCCCACCACACGCGCACCAGCGACGAGACGTTCGCGGACATGTGCGAGATGGAACACAACCCGATGCTCGGCAGGTACGTGGAACGCATCCGCAGGGCGAACGGCCAACAGGAGATCACGTTCACGTCCGGCAGCCGCATCATGTTCGGCGCCCGAGAGAACGGTTTCGGCCGAGGCCTGCACAGCGTGGACGTGGCCGTTTTCGACGAAGCGCAGATCCTCACCGTGCGCGCGATGGACAACATGATCCCCGTCCTGAACACGAGCCCGAACCCGTTGGTCGTGTACATGGGCAATCCACCCAAGCCGGGAGACCAGTGCGAGGCGTTCACGGAGAAGCGCATGCACGCGCTGAACCATGACGGGAACCTCCTCTACGTGGAGCTTGCCGCCGACAAGGACGCGGATCCGGACGACCGCGAACAGTGGGCTAAAGCGAATCCCAGCTATCCGAGACGTACCAGTGAACAGGCAATCATGCGCATGCGCAACAACCTGTCCGACGATTCGTTCCGCCGCGAGGCGCTCGGCATCTGGGACGAGACTGTCACCGCATACGCCATCGACCCCGACCAGTGGAGGGCCGCAGCCATCGACGAAGTGCCCGAAGGCGGCACGGTGAGCTTCGGCCTCGACATGCCGCCCGACAGGAGCGTGCTGACCATCGGCGCCGCATCGCGGTACAAGGACGGTTCGGCCGTCATCCAGATGGCGAACATCAAGGACGCGCGGCAGGCTGGCACCATGTGGGCCGTTGACTGGCTCGCCGAACGCTGGCACAAGACCGCCAGCGTGGTCATCGACGCGCAGTCCCCGGCAATGAGCCTGCTGCCCGACCTGAAAGCCGCGCACGTGAAGGTCACGGTCACGAACATGCAGGAGATGGGCCGCGCATGCGGCCGGTTCCTCGACATGCTCAAGGCCGGAACGCTCAAGCACCCGCCGGACGAATACCAGCCGCAATTGGCCACCGCCGTCAAAGGCGCGACCACGCGCCCATTGGGGCAGTCCGGCGCAATCGCCTGGAACAAGCTCGGATCGGATATCGACATAACGCCGCTCGTATCCACCACACTCGCCCTGTACGGCGCGTTCACCACGAAACGGCACCCCGGAAGACGACAGGAGGTGATGGTCTGATGGTGTTCTACATGGCCGACGGCACCACAATCAGCACAGCGCCGAAATTCACCGGCAGCAGCTACCTCGACACAGCGAGCGGCAACGTCGGCACCATCCGCGGCGTCGACGACGAGGACATGCCCATCATCCACGAACTGCTGCACGTCTGGCGCGAGAAATACCCGCGCAACCTGATCCGCGGAGCCTACTACGACTGCAAGGAACGATTCAAGGACTTCGGCATCTCCATCCCCGACCAGATCAAGAACAAGGTCGAGGCGATGATCGGATGGCCCGAACTCGCCGTCCGATCGTTGAGCGACCTGAGCGACCTGGAAGGATTCAGCATCTCCGGCGACGACACGATGGGCATCAACGACCTGTTCGAGGACAACCAGCTGGACGTCACCGCATCCGAACTGATCGTATCCTCATACAAGCACTCATGCAGCTTCCTGACCATCGCCGCAGACCCGGAGGATCCGGACCGCATCAGCATGATCCCCCGTTCCGCCGACTGGTCCGCGGGAATCTGGGACAGGCGCAACCACCGCCTGGCCGCCGCGCTGACCATCACCGAAGACGACAAGGACGGACGGATCTGCTCATTCAACGTATGGCTCCCCGGCAAGGTCTACGAATGCTCAGGGCGCCCACTGCCATGGCGCGCGGAGAAAATCGAAACGAACTTCGACCAGCCGACGGTCGTCGCGCTCGCCTACGACAGGCAGATGGACCGCCCGTTCGGCCACAGCCGCATCAGCCGTTCGCTCATGAGCCTTGTCGATGCTGGATTCCGTACCGTGGTCCGCATGGAGGCATCGGCCGAATTCTACTCCGTTCCCAAACTCTGGTTCATCGGCGCGAACAAGGACGCGTTCAGCAGCAACACGTGGAAGAGCCTCATCCAGGCGATCAACGCCATCAGCGCCGACGAGGACGGCAACCTGCCCCAACTACAGCAGGTGCAGCAGGCGTCCATGGCACCCCATTCGGACATGCTCAAGACCATGGCCATGCTCGTCGCCTCGCAGACCCGCGTGCCGGTCGACTACCTGGGCATCACACTGGACAATCCGACCAGTGCCGAGGCGATGGCATCAGCGGAACGACGCCTGACCCGCATCGCCGACAAGCAGAACGTGGCCTTCGGACGCGAACTCAAACGCGCCATGGGCATCGCCGTGGCACTGCGCGAAGGCACGAACTCGATACCCGACTCCATGCGCGACGTACACCCGGTATGGGCCCCCACGAAGGAGATCTCCGACGCGGCGCGCGCCGACGCGTTCACGAAGATCGCCGACAAGGTCACCGGCTACGCCGACTCCGACGTCGGACTCGAACGACTCGGCCTGAGCCGTGAGGAAATCACCCGCTTACGCGCCGACCAGCAACGCCAGCGCGCTAAGGAACAGATCGATCAGCTAAAGGCTCGTCTGGCATCGGCCGGCGGCGAGGAGGTTCAGGATGGAACTCAACAGCCTGAACATACCGGAGACGAACAGGAGAGATCTTCAACGGCTGCTTGACCAAGCCTATGCGGGATACGTCGCCGACCTTGATGCATTGGCAGACGAAGCGGCTGACGCTATCGAGGCGCAGTACCGCTCCAACCCGTTGTTCATGCGCGATGTGGTCGAGGACTACTCGAGACAGTCCGCGCAGCTGGCTGACGATTATTTCAGCCAGCTACGCGCTATATGGGCCGAGCAGTCAGGAGTGGATCTGCCGGAGTTCGAACACCCGGATTTGCTTGATCCAAGCGAAGTCCTCTACCGCATGAACGGCGGTTTCTCAGGAACTGACTGGAATGGTCTCAACTACTCCGACCTCGTCGCCGGACGCAGCAATGCCGGATTGAGCGTGGACAGTCTGTGGCCGGAGTTGAAGACCATCGATGACTGGCAGCAGCTCATTGGTGACATGGTCAGCACATCCGCCAGGCTTATGACCATGCGTGACATGCATGCCGACCCCACAAAACCAAAATGGGCGCGCGTGCCACGAGGCAGCGATCCATGCGCGTTCTGCGTCATGCTCGCCACCCGTGGCTTCGAATACCTCAGTGAAGAGACGGCCGACTTCGGCCCCACCTTCCACAATGGCCACTGTCACTGTGATGTCATCAGCAGCTGGGGAAGGCAGAAGCTCAAAGGCTTCGACCCCGACGGCATGAGTGAACGCTGGGAACAATGCAAGACGGCCATCGAGCATCGTCTTACCCACGACGAATACCTGAGAACCCGCAGTTCGCCGGGCCAGAAGTTCGGCAACTGGAAACGCAACCAGATACTCGCCGAGATGCGCTGGCGCGACCGAGAATGGCTCCACAGCGGCGCAGAGCCACTGATCAGCTTCCCAAGTGATGGGATGCGTGAGGAAACCGAGAAGGCAAGACCGCAGGAGATACGAACGGCCCAGAGACTGCGCAGACATGGAATCGTCCCGGCCTTTCAGATCGACCATCGTGAAGCGAAGGATCCAGACACTGGGCGTATGCTCCTGATCGGCTTGTCTGATTTGGAAGGCGGCATCGAGCTCAAGACGCCTCAATCAGCAGACAAATTCCGCACTATCGACGGATATATGGGCAGCGCGTCAAAAAAGCCGGATTGCAGACGGCTGATCATCGACAATTCCGAAAACGACAACATGAGCGATGAGGAACTCATCGGAAACATCATGAAAAGTCATCGTTTCAAGAATGGGATCGTATACATCCTGAACAAAAAAGGACAGTTGCTGAGAATCAAGTAAGCGCCGCTGAAACTACCAAAAAGGGCGGTAACAAGGGCGCTTACATATCCATTCTATCACCTTTTGGTGGATTGCCGGAGCAGACGAACGGACCCGACTGTAAATCGGGCGCATTTTGCCACGCGGGTGCGAATCCCGCATCCACCACTCAACCGGCCCTCCGGCCGGCGGCGACCATGCGCCGCATCGCGTGGGAGGACCATACAGCGCACCGTGGCGCGGTCGAACTCGAATCCACGGGAAACAGCAAGAAGGAGCACGACATGTTCAACAGATTCCGATTCCCGGCCCGTATCCGTCTCATCGACGGCGGTTCCGGCGAAGGCGGTTCCGGTGAAGGCAACGAGCCCGAACCGAAATCGTTCACCCAGGAGCAGGTCGACCAGATCGTCGAGAGAAGACTGGCCAAGGAGCGCGGCAAGTACAAGGACTACGACGAGCTCAAATCCAAGGCCATGAGACTCGACGAGATGGAGAACGCGGGCAAGAGCGAGCTCGACAAGCTCAAGGAATCGAACGCCGCCCTGCGCAAGCAGATCGACGATGCCGCTGCCGAGAAGCAGCACGCCGAATGGGTGTCCGAAGTCGCCAAAGACAAGGGCGTCCCGGCCGAACTGCTCCGCGGAAGCACCAAGGACGAGCTCGAAGCGCACGCGGACCTCCTGCAAGCGGCACTGCATCCGGCATCCAAGCCGCCGCAGGTGAGGAACCAGACGGGCTCTCCGTCACATCAGAACAACAGCAAGGACGCCGAAGAGCTCTCGTACATCCACCAGCTCCTCGGCAGATAACCCAACCGACCGAAAGGACAAGCCATCATGGCGATGAAAACAGACCAGATCAAGCTCCCCGTGAGCGTGGCCACCGAAATCGTGAACAAGGCCAAGGACACCAGCACCATCGCGTCCCTGAGCCCCAGCACGCCGCAGATCTTCTCCGACGCCGACTACCTCGTGTTCGACGGCAAGAGCGAAGCCGAGGTCGTGGCCGAGGGCGCCGTCAAGGGCAGCTACGAGCAGACCGTGGATTCCGTCGTGGCGAAACGCTTCAAAGTGCAGACCACCACCCGCGTCACCAGCGAACTCCAGTGGGCGGACGAGGACAACCAGCTGCAGATCATCCGCAGCATCCAAGCGGATCAGGCAGCCGCTTTGGGTCGTGCGCTCGACTACGTGATCTACCATGCGATCAACCCGAAGGCTGGCACCGCGCTTTCCGGATTCAACCCGTTGAGCACGTCCGCCGTGCAGGTGACCGCCGGCGATGACGACATCAGCAACGTGGATGCCTTGGCCGACGCGCTGAACGACTCCTACGACATCAACGGCGTGGCATTGTCCAAGACGTGGGCGTCCCGTCTGCGCAAGCTGCGCGTGCCCTCCACCGGCATGCGCTTCTACCCGGAGATCCCGCTGAACCTGCAGGCCGGCAGCTTGGACGGCATCACCGCCGCGACCTCCGGCACCGTCAACGGGCGACTGGCTAAGACCCCGACGAAGGTGCTCGCGTTCATGGGAGACTTCAGCCTCATCAAGTGGGGCATGGTCCGCGACCTGACCAGCGAGATTATCGCCTACGGCGACCCGGACCAGACCGGCGTGGACCTGAAGGCGCACAACCAGATCGCATACCGTACCGAAGCGATGTACGCGTTCGCCGTCATCGACCCGAACGCGTTCGCCGTGCTCAAGACCAAGTGAGGTGAACGATGAGTTTCCCCATCCAGACGCTTGTGATCAACCCTGCAGGCGAGGAAAAGCACACTGTCGGCCCGTTGGACGCGCAGGTGCGGCTTGTCAACACTGACGGCACCGCCTTCTCCGCCGGTTCCGGTGCCTACGAACTGCCGGAGGCCGGCAAGGACACCCTCGGCGGCATCAAGCAGTTCGCGCCCGAACAGACGATTGGCAACGTTGACGGCAACATCGTCAAGGCCGCCGCAGCCGCTCCGACCAAGGATGAATTCGACAAGCTCGTCACGGCTTTCAATACTTTGGCGAAACAGTTCGATGACACTATCACCGGCCTCGCGGCCTCCGGGGTGATCAAGCTGCCGGACAAGAAGTGACCATGACGGACGAACCGGACATGTTCGCCACCTCCGACGATCTCGAACGGAGGTGGCACAAGCTCACCGACGATGAACGTCAGAAAGCCGACACGCATCTCGCGGACGTGACCGACTACATCAAGGAACGCTCGCCCATCTGGCGGCGGCTCCTCGAAGAACGGCCACGCCTGCTGACGAAGATCACCTGCGACATCGTCCGCAGAATCATGCAGGCCGACCCGTACGACATTCCCGGCGGCATCACGCAGATGAACCAGACCACCGGCAGCTTCAGCGAACAATACAGTTTCGGAGCGCCCACCGGCGATCTCTGGCTGCGCGACGACGAGAAACGCATCCTTGGCATCAACGCTCAGCGCGCGTTCAGCGTCGACATGGCAACGGGGGAGACGTCCTAGTGGAAACCATCGAAGTGTGGCGCGGCCAGTCCACCACCGACACGGACGGCAACCCCATCCAGGGCAAACCCGCCCGCGTCGGCACGTTCCAGGCGATGGTCGCGCCAACCTCCACCACCGACCAGACCGAGGAGAACGCCAGCCCGCAGACCACCGAATACACGATCCACATCCGCGGAAACCAACCGACCGGCATCCAGGCCACCGACCTGATCAAAGTCAGGGGCCGGCTGCTGCCCGTCAAGGGCAAGCCGCAGGTGTGGGACAACCTCCACGGACGCCACATCGGCGACGTCATCACCGTGGGCGAACGGGAAGGATAAGCATGGCCAAACGATGCAGATTCGTATTCAACCGCAAGGCGTTCAGCCAACAGGTCCTCAAAAACGAGACATTGCGCTCGCGCATGAGGGACGCGGCCGAAGCCGCCGTAGAGGATGACCGTTGCATGGTCCGCGACCATGACGGCAAGAACCGCAGCGGCGTGGCGATCATCTGCCCGGCACCGGTGGAGAAGGCGCACGGCACGTTGGAGGACACGCTCGGAAGGATGCGCGTATGAGAATCCCGGTCACTCCCCGGCGCACGGAACCCCTGCTCCTGTCCAAACTGAGGACACTGTTCCCGGACGTGACGTTCGACACCATCGAACGAAGCGACCTCGAACCTCCCTTCACCGAAGCCACGCTGGCCGACTCCATGCAAGGCATGAGCACCCCAATCTCGCAGTACGTGCGGCTGCGGTTGAGCGTGCGCTGCATGAGAGAGGACCATACGGGCGACTGGGGCAAGGCCGCACGCCTGTGGGCCGACATCGCGAGGGAGATCATCGGGCTTGGAACCGTCGCGCCGCTCATCGACGCGTCACTCGAATCCGGGCCGGTACGCATGACTGACGAGGACAAGAGGCTGGTGTGCGCGTACGGAGTGCTCCTGCTCGAGGTCACCGTCAACTGAAACACAACCAAAGACAACGTGCCGCCACACGCGAAGAACGGAAAGGTGCAGACGAATGTCTGACAACAACGAAAAAACCACCGTCGCCGCGCAGGGCGCGACCGACTACGGGTACGTGTCCAACGGCAACACCGCAGGCAACGTGCGCCTGATCAAGAACTACGCGCTGTTCCTGTTCCCCAAGGGCGACAGCACGTTCGTGGCTCCGACCGGAGTGGCCTGGACCCCGCCGGCAAGCAAGAAGCCGATCGGCTACAGCACCGAGGACGGCGCCGTACTGCATCCGGAACCGGGCGACAGCACCGACTACAAGGCCCACAACGGCGACATCGTCCTGTCCGACACGGACCCGGGCTACTGGACCCTGCAGCTCGCCGCCATGGAGGGCCGCAAGGACGTGGTGTCGGCCTACTTCGACGTGGACGTCGATTCGGACGGCGGCATCAGCATCAAGGGCGCCGGATTGAAGAAGGAGTGGATCCTCGTGCTGGTCGCGCTCGACCAGCAGGACCGTCCGTTCCTCCTGTACGGCACCAACGCGAAGGTGAGCGACCGTGACGACGTGAGCCTGAAATCCAGCGAGATCATGAACTTCAGCATGACGTTCAAGATGCTCAAGGGCACCAACGGCGAACAGTTCCACGCATGGGGCCTCGTCACCGAAGACGCCAAGTAGCCCATTGATTCTTCCCGTGCGGCCGATGGCGGTCGACCGCACGGGACCATTACCCATAACCGCCGATAACCATGAAACGGAGACGAAATGAGCGACAACACCTACCATGTCGTGGACGTGGACCTGACCGAAGCGGAAGAGCTCAAACCCGACGTGCACCTCGAGGTCGCCGGCGTCAAACTCGACCTGCCGAACCTCAACAACGCGGAACTGCCCATCGAACTCGTCCAGGCCATCCTCCTGGTCAAAAGCAAGCCCGCATTGTCCGACGAGGAAACCACGGCCTGCGTGAGCACGTTCCTCGCCTACTTCCAGACGATGCAGCCGAACTTCTGGAACGTGCTGCGCAAGACCAAACGTCCGATGGCCTACCTCACCGCGACCATCAAGGCGTGGGCCGAGGAATCCGGACTGGACCCAAAAGCGTTTACCTCGCCCACCTCTGGAACAACAATCGCGCGGCACTAGCCTACGACTGGATCCGAGCGTACGGGCAGATCTACAGGCCCGTACGCTTCCAGGAATGGGTTGAAGGCCAACGTCCACGAGTCGATTGGGGACTCGCCTGGGCGTTGACCCGCGAAATCCTCAAAGACCATACGAGCCACTCGTGGATGGCGTTGCAGAACGCCGTCTACGCGCCCGACGGAGCCGAACAGGCGGTCTGGACGCTGTCCGGACAACGCAAACGCCCATGGTTCGACCACGAGCACGACCCGCTCCGCCCGCCAACCCCGACGCACAACCTCACCCGCCGTCAACGCGAGGACAGGGAACGGCTCAAAGCCTACTTCCACATCAACGACGACCTCTGACTCCGACCGCCATCGGAATCCCAACCTACGAATAAGGAAACACGATGGCAGCACAGGACATAGGCGTCGCATACGTCCACGTCGAACCATCCGGCAAAGGATTCGGCAAAAGCATCGAAGGCGACATCGGCGACGCCGTCAACAAAGCCTCCAAGAAAAGCTCCAGCACCCTCATCTCGAAGATCGGCGGAGCATTCGGCAAAATCGGCAAGGTCGGCACAGGCGCGATCGCCACCCTCGCCGGCGGCATCACCGCATTGGCCGCCAAAGGCGGCTTCACCCGCGCCCTCAACATCGAGAACGCGCAAGCCAAACTCAAAGGCCTCGGCCACGACAGCGCGAGCGTCACCGAAATCATGAACGACGCGCTCGCCTCCGTCAAAGGCACCGCGTTCGGATTGGGTGACGCCGCGACCGTCGCGGCCAGCCTGTCAGCATCCGGCATCAAGGAAGGCGACCAGCTCACCAAGGTCCTCAAGACCGTGGCCGACACCGCGCAGATCAGCGGCAGAAGCCTCACCGACATCGGCATGATCTTCGGTTCCGTCGCCGCCCGAGGCAAACTCCAGTGCGACGACATGCTCCAGCTCATGTCGAGCGGCATCCCAGTCCTCCAAATGCTCGGCAAGCATCTGAACAAGACCAGCGCCGAAGTGTCCGACATGGTCTCGGACGGCAAAATCGACTTCCAAACCTTCGCCGACGCCATGCAGGAAGGCCTAGGCGGCGCCGCACTATCCGCAGGCACCACATTCACCGGCGCCCTGGCCAACGTGAAAGCCGCGTTGAGCCGACTCGGAGAAACAGCCGCCACACCAGTCCTCGACGGCTTACGCGGCCTGTTCAACCAAGCCATCCCACTCATCGACACATTCACCGCAGCCGTCACACCAACCCTGCAAAAAGTCGGAGCGGCACTCCAACAAGGTCTCGAGAACGCGATACCCGCCACACAGGCGAAACTCAAAAACCTTGGCGACACGATCTCCAACATCCCCGGCTTCCAGATGCTCGCCTCGGCGACGGCCAGCCTCAAAAGCCAACTCACTGGCCTCTGGAACGCAATCACATCACTCATAGGCGGACTCAACAATGGCGGCGAAGCCGCCACAATGTTCTCCACAACCGCCGGCGCGCTCGCGGGAGTGGTCGCTTCGGTCGCGCAGGCGTTGTCGAACGCGGCGGGATGGGCGAAGACGTTCGTCAACACGTTCATCGAGACGGGCGCGTTGCAGCCGTTCCTTGAAAGCCTGACCGGCGTCATCTCCGGATTGGGCTCGCTGGTTTCCGGATTGGCGGCCGCGGTCTCGCAGGCCTTCGGCTTCAACGACAGCGCGCGCACCGCCAGTTCCGCGGCGCAGAGCTTCGCCGGACTGTTGAACACTTTGACCGGCGTGCTCATGACGGTGGGAGGCTGGCTGCAGTCGGTCGGACAGTGGGCGCAGCAGAACGGCGCACTGGTATCCGGCGCGTTGAAAGCCATCACCATTGCATTGCTCGCGGTCAAAGGCTGGGATATCGTCTCGGCCGGGCTGAAGACAGTTTCCGGTGGACTGAAGGCCATTTCCGCGACTGCCTCCGGTGTGGAGAAGACCGCTACGGCCGCGTTCGATTTGATTGGCAAGATCTCCGACGCGGGAAGTGTGGCGGGCGGTCTGAAGCAACTCGCTGGCTCGTTCAACATCGTCAAGACCGCTCAATCGGCGTGGAGTGCGGTGACCAAGGCCGCTACTGCCGTGCAATTGGCGTTCAGCGCTGCTTTGGACGCGAATCCTATCGGAATGCTCGTCGTAGCCATCGGTGCGGTCGTGGCCGCATTGGCATGGTTCTTCACCCAGACCAATACCGGACGTCAAATGTGGGCGTCGTTCACGTCGTTCCTCTCGTCCGCGTGGCAGGCGACCGTCGGCAAGGTCACCTCTATCGGCCAGACCATCGTCACGTTCTTCACCTCGACGCTCCCGTCGGCCATCCAAGGTGTCGGACAATGGTTCCAACAACTGCCCGGCAACATCGCCAGCTGGCTCGCCGGAGCAGCGTCAGCCGTCGCATCATGGGCCGTGAGCCTTGGCCAGTCCGCATTGCAGGCCGGACAACAGTTCCTCACAAACCTCGCCAACGCGATCATGAACCTGCCAGAGACGATCGCCTACTGGCTCGGCTACACCGTCACGTCAATCGCGCTGTACGCGGTCGCGTTCGGCGCGCAGGCCCTCCAGATGGGCATGCAATTCGTGCAGAACGTCGGCACGTTCCTCGCCCAACTCCCAGGGAACGTGGCCGCATGGCTCGCCTCGACAGCCGCGAGCATCGGCGCATGGGTGTCGTCCACGGCCATGCAAGCTCTACAGATGGGTACGCAGTTCCTGCAGAACGTCGGCACGTTCCTCACCCAGCTGCCCGGCAATGTGGCTAGCTGGCTCGCGGGAGCCGTAGCCTCAGCCTCGGCGTGGGTTTCCAACATGGCGTCGCAGGCCATCCAGGCGGGCAGCCGGTTCCTCACGAGCGTGGGTACGTTCCTCTCCGAATTGCCGGGACGAATCGGCTCATGGCTGTCCGCGACTATTTCCAGCGTTGCCAGCTGGGCGTCCCAGATGGGGTCCAAGGCGTTGCAGGCCGGCAACCAGTTCGTGCAGAACATCGTCAGCACCCTGTCATCACTGCCGGGCCGCATGCTCAGCATCGGAGCGAATATCGTCAACGGCATCGTCAGCGGCATCCAGAGCAAGATCGGCAGCATCGCGTCGAGCCTGCTCTCCGGCGTCAACGATGCCATCTCCGCTGTCAAAAGCAAACTCGGCATCCACTCACCATCACGCCTCATGCGTGACGAGGTCGGCGTGATGATCGGCCGGGGCATGGCCCTGGGCATCGACGATTCGGCCGCCGTGGTCGACCGGTCCATGGACTCGCTCGTCTCCTCGATGAGCCTCGACGGCACGGACTGGTCGAAGACCGGACGATTGAACGTCACCACGGCCACGCCATCGGATTCCGACAGACTCTTGGAAACCGTCATCGGCAGGATGGACACGCTGATCGAAGCCGTCGAAACGGCGACGGCCGACGACCGGCCGTTCACCCAGCGTGACTTCGCAAGACTCGTAAGGAGCGTGGCATGAGAACCCTGAGCTACGTGAGCGGCGCGACAGGCGAGTCGATCGGTTTCGAAGGGCCGCTCTACGGCGGGACGCTCACTGGACTGCGCGCCCGCATCTGGGATTACAGCCTCGCCTCGCGCGGCATCACGGGCATCACACGCAAGACACGTGAGACGACCATCCCCGTGAAGATCCACGATTCTCCGGAGACGCTCGACCTATTGCGCCGCCTCGCGGACGCCGACATGGCCTCCGGAGAACCAGGCACGCTCATCGCCGACGGCGAGTGGAAAGCCGGAGCGTGGATCACGAAAAGCGAGCCGCAGTCCATCACGCCCACGATGGTCGAGACGCAGTTGACCATCGTGCTGGCCGATGGCGTGTGGCGTCGTTCGACCATGACGCATTTCACGCCGCGATACGATTCCGGAACCTCCGACCTGGACTATCCGCATGATTATCCGCATGATTTCGCTGGCATGGCGTTGGGCGCGGAGATCGTCAACGACACATCCATCCCGCAGCCGGTCAAACTCACGATATTCGGACCGTGCACAAACCCGTACGTCATCATCGGAACCAACCGGTACGAGGTCGACGTGACCGTACCATCCGGCTCGCGTCTGGAAATCGACGGCACCGGCGATGTCAGGACCGTCACCATGGTCAGCGGCACAGGTCTCGCCACAAACTGCTTCGCGCAGGCCGTGCGAGGGTCGGGCAAGGATTCCGGCCGGTACGTGTTCCAACCGCTCGCGCCCGGAACACAGTCGGTCAGTTGGCCGGGAGGATTCCAATTCGACTTGACGGTCTGCGAGGAAAGGAGCGAACCGCCATGGACCTGATCGTCACCGACGCCACAGGCAAACCCGTGGCGAGCCACGCCTCATACACGCTCGACCTCGCGTTCGGTAGCGGGGAGAACGACTTCGACCTGCAGGTCGAAGACGCCGCGCTCAAGGCGGGGAGCCGCATCATGATCGACGGCACCGAGTACGGCGGCATCATCGACGACACGGATGTCGACGTGGACGGAGGCCTGTCCACCGTCACATGGCATGGCCGCGACTGGCATGGAGTGCTCGCTTCGAAGATCATCGAACCGGACAGGAACAACGATTACCTCACCCTGTCCGGCACGATTCCCGTCATCATGCGCACGCTCGTCAGCCGTGCGGGATTGCAAGGCCTGTTCACCGTCACCGACGAAAGCGCCGGCCACAAGACCACCTGCCAGTTCGACCGGTACGTGGACCTGTACAGCGGTCTGGTCAAGATGCTCAGTGCAAGCGGACTCAAACTCCGGTTGCGTAATGACGGCGACAAGGTGGCCATGAGCGCCATGCCCGTCCGCACGATCGGCGACAGCATCGACTCGGACCTCATCGACTTCACCGCCAAACAGGCGGCGCACCCGATCAACCATCTCATCTGCCTGGGCAAGGGCGAACTCAAGGACCGTACCGTCATCCACTGGTACGCCGACGCGAACGGCACGTTCAGCCACACGCAGACACTCAAAGGGCTTGACGAACGCACCGCCACATACGAGTTGTCCAACGCCGAAGCCGACGAGCTCGAGGACAAGGGCAGGCAGAAATTCCAGGAACTTCGGAACACCAGCACCATCGACGTGGACATTCCCGACGGCATCGACGCGGACGTCGGCGACCTGGTCACGGGCCGTGACAACAACACGGGCCTCGTCGTCACTGCCGAGATCTCCAAGAAGATCGTCAAGGTTTCGGGAGGCGTGCTCACCGTCACCTACGAATCCGGAGGCGCCAGCGCCGGCGGCAACAGCGGAGAATCCTCCATCGGGGATGGTGGCCACGCCTACTACGCTGGAGCCGGCCTCAAACTCGACGCCTGGACGTTCAGCGCCGACGTGACCAGAAACGACATCGACTCGCTCAACAACGCATTGTCGGGTAAACAGCCGAAAGGCGACTACATCACCGGCCTGAAAATCGGTTCGGTGGACACGCTCGCCCCCGGCGCACAGGCAAGCGCGTCGCTCACGGGCGCCGGCAGCGACAAAACCTTGAATTTGGGGCTTCCGAAAGGCGACCAGGGTCCGCAAGGGGAGAAGGGTGACAAGGGCGACACAGGACCACAGGGGGCCACCGGAGCGACCGGACCCACCGGTCCTCGGGGAGAGAAAGGAGCGACCGGGGAGCGAGGGCCGCAAGGCGTCGCCGGTCCCGAAGGCCCGCAGGGACTGCAGGGGATACGCGGCGAGAAAGGCGATAAGGGTGATGCCGGCGCGATCGGCGCGGCGGGACCGCAAGGCCCGACGGGTTCCACAGGTCCGCAGGGTCCCACGGGTCCACAGGGAGCGACCGGCCCCCAGGGCAGACAAGGCATCCAAGGTTCCCAAGGCATCCAGGGCCCGCAAGGGGAGAAGGGTGACAAGGGCGACAGCGGCGTATCCGCCCCCTCGAACGGCTTCTTCACGCTCAGCATGGAAGGCGACGGCGACCTGTACGTGAACTATCCGGACAGCACGAACCCACCCTCGTTCGTCTGGGACTCCGAGAGCGGGAACCTGTACGTGGACATCCCGGAAAGGTGACACATGGCGCGACTATTGATCGGCAACATCAAAGGCCCCAAAGGCGACAAGGGCGATACCGGGGCCACCGGCCCGCAAGGCAAGCAAGGAGCGCAGGGCGTTCAGGGAGCTAAAGGCGACGTCGGCCTTCCGGCGCTCGTGATGAAGAAATCCCTCGTCGGCGAATATCCGGTGGGATCCACTTTCACGGGGAACGTGAGCGAATGGTTGAACCGAACACCACTCGCCAACGAATATTCGACCGCATTGTCAGGTGGCGGAAAATACAGCATCGTCTGGCAGTGCGTTTCACAGTCCGGCAGCCTATTCACGGGAAAGACGATTTCCCGTCAATCCATCATCGGTGCGCAAGGCCCCAAAGGAGCCACTGGAGCCGCCGGGCCTACTGGTCCGCAAGGCCCTGAAGGTCTGAAGGGTGACAAGGGAGACAAAGGGGATATCGGGCCGGCCGGGCCAGCAGGTCCCACCGGGCCTACTGGTCCTACCGGTCCCATTGGCCCCACCGGTTCTACTGGAGCTACCGGGGCCACCGGCCCGCAAGGCAAGCAAGGAGCGCAGGGCGTTCAGGGACTGCAGGGTCCACAGGGGCCGTCCGGCCCGCAGGGCGCCAGCGGCGTGACGGCACCCGCATCAGGATTCTTCACGCTGCAGGTCGATCCGAACGGAGACCTGTACGCCGTATACGCGGACACGGCCACCGCGTCAGAAGCTCCCGTCTCCTACGATCAGGCGACTGGCGACCTGTACTACATGATCAACGACGGAAAATAAGGAGCACGCATGACGAAGATTCTGCTCGGCAATGTCAAAGGCCCCAAGGGCGATACCGGACCGCAAGGTAAGCAGGGAGTGCAAGGACCGCAAGGCCCGACCGGGGCCACCGGAGCGACCGGCGCCACCGGGGCGAAGGGTCCAACGGGAGCCACTGGGCCACGAGGACTGAGCCTCCGGAAATTCAATGGCGACATCAGCGGTTCGGGTGGGAACGGAGAAGTGATAAAAATTGCCCTATCTGGTATTCAGCCAAATGGAAACCTGCAGGTCGGAGACACCATTTTTGACCAATATCAACGCACAGATGGTCTTGGACTTGGGTTCTGGCAGGTCACCGCCATCAACGGTAGCGATGTGACTGTCAAAGGCGTCGGTAGCTACATCGTGTACAAAGGGCCGAAGGGTGACAAGGGAGACAACGGCATGAGCGTGAGCCAGGCATTCATCGCCGCCCACCCCGTGGGCTCCCTTTACTGGACCACTTCCGCGGCCAATCCGGGAACAACCTATGGAGGCACTTGGAAGGAATGCGGCACGACGCTTCCGGGACACATCTACCAGCGCACAGCCTGAAAGAGAAAGGAACATCAATGGCACGAACCACGAACATCACCAGATACACCTGCGACCGATGCCACGCCTCCGCATACCTCGCCGACGGTGACCCACGCACCTCCAGCGACTGGCACGACATCACCCACACCACCGTCGACGGAGTCGCACAGGGCGCGCTCGTCTGTACCGCATGCTGGCAGACGTTCAAAGCGCTGGCGGCCACGCAGGACGCCGCCTACGCCGCATACCTCAACAACACAACAGATAGGAAGGAATGACCATGACCATGAATCTCATCACCGGCAAGGCCGGCGCTCCGCACATCACATCCAGCGACCAAGGAGCCATGCAGGCCGGACTGGTCGGAAACGGCAACTACCTGCTGCAAGGCGGCGACGGCAAATTCCCCGCCGTGACCATGCAGTCAGCAAACAAGGCACTCGTCCCGGTCCTCAACCTTGTGATCGAAGGACGATACGCACGCGTCACCGCGGCGGAAACCGTCACCATCGAAAGCGGAGTCACAGGACGGAACCGCAACGACCTAATCTGCGTGAAATACACGCGAGACTCGAACAACATCGAAACGATCGCGCTCGCGGTGCTGAAGGGCACCGCCACCAGTGGCACGGCGGCTGACCCCACGGTACCGTCGGGTAGTATCCTGAACAATTCCGGCACCGTATGGATTCCGATCGCCCGTATCCCGATCAGTGGCATCACCGTTGGAACTCCTGTCATGCTTGTCAAGCAGTTGCCTCCGATGAGCCAACTGTGGGATTCCGTAACCCTCACCAGATCGAACCAGAATTGGAACGTGAATTACCGTACCGCGCTGGTAGGCAAGCTGTTGATCGTCGCATTCGCCGCAATCCGAGTCGGTAGCGACTGGAATGCGGCGAAAGAATGGGAGGCATCCCCGCTTTTCACACTCCCAGCCGGTTTGGAGGCGGCTTTCGAGGTGCATTGCGCCGCAGTATCCAATTCGAGCATCGGATTGCATGGCGTCGAAGTGCAGGTGGCGCAGCACACCATCGCCTTGCGTTCCTCGGGAAAGATGACAGTAAGCGCAAACGGGGGATGGGTCGAAGGCTGTATCACGGTGCCACTTGTCTAGGAGAACGTCACTCCACTAGGAATCGGCATGGAAAAACGCTGTATCAGGATGTTATCCCTGCCAACCCCGCCAAGTAACGTAATACTGCCATCTGGATTCCAATTCGCTTGCTTGTTGTAGTGCGGATCCGCAAGACTTGATCCAACACATCCCAGTCCAATTGTGGCCGATGGACGTATCCCTGACTGATATAACCAGACCCTATAGTTCGAGACTTCGACGGTTGATTTGAAAGAGCTCAAATCGACATACAGCATGTTGCCCTTGACGGTAATCGTGTTGGATCCACCATATAGGGCGCCAACAAACGATCCTGTGTCCTGAAACTTAAAGGTAGCAGTGAGGGCTACGGAAAGCTATTAAAAGTGGATTTCCACGATTCCGCCTGTGACAGCCACCTCGGGACCAACGAGCAGGTTGACGGTCCCGTCCGGCGCGATCGATACTTGGACTGACCGCTGCAGATATGACGGGTGAATGAATGGAATCGCCACTGTCGTCCCAGACGATAGTATGGCTCTGCCATTCAAAGCCTTAATCGCATTCGGATTGGGTATTTTCCCGATTGGATAGATTCCTCCGTTGCCATTGCTTTTCCCAAACGGCAGGGTTACGGAAAGCTATTCAGGCGAGAATGTAGGTCATCGTCCCGGAGAACGTGCCGCTGTTCTGCCTCGCGCCACAATTGACATAACGGAAATTGCCATTCGTTTCCAGAATGAAATCACGCTGGCTGCCACCATCACGCCCCGACCACGTGCCATGCGTGACGACCGCAGGCCTCCAACCCTCCGGAATTGTACCGAACTGTCCACTGCCCCACGAGTCAGGGCTCGCGCTTTTCCAGTTGATGCTAATCTGCGCGATCTTGCCAGACTTCACGCCGGTCACGGTGCCATACTGTGATTCAATCAAAGTCTGGGTTACGGAAAGCTATTGCAGTGCCATCCAACAGCCGTGCGCCGTGGAGTAAGCGGATTTCGGGTCGCCAAGCATCTGCACCTTCCCATCACGCATGACAAGCAGGCTGAAACCGCAGGACGGGAACGATATGATGCTCTGGTCGGCGAGCGGACGGAACGCTTCTGGGATGGTCTCATTCGCCGTCGAGTAGTTCTGCTGTCCACTGCCGTCGAACTTGACGTTGCCGTTGATCGTGACGATGCGTCCGACGCGACATAGAGTGAGTCTGCTGTTCGTGTATGGAGGTTTCCATGGCTGGGTTACGGAAAGCTAGAAATCATGGGATTGGGAAACAAAGCGTGCCGACGCAATCCTGATTGCTGCCAACGTTTCCCATGTTCGCCACTCGGATAGTTCCATCAGCTCTGGCCGTGAGGCTTCGCGCCGTTTGCCCATTTGATACAAGGCAGACAGTCGACAATTCAACGATGGGACGATACCAGGACGCGAGCTTTACCGGACATTCAACAGCATCCCAACTGCCCGAACCGATTTTCCCACTGAACTTGATCAAAATCATCCTGCCGTTACGCATGATGATCCAATTGGAATCCTGGTACAGGGTTACGGAAAGCTACGCGGCTCCGATGATGAGTCTTTCCCATGCCCGCTGCAGACTTCTCAGCACGGACAAATCGGGGCGGAGATAGTAGCGGGCGGTTGTCTTGATGTCGCTGTGACCGAGTTGTCGTGCGACCACTGAGATATCGGCTCCCGCAGCGATTGCCAGAGTGCCGAAGGTGTGCCTGAGGTTCCTTGGCGGCACGCAGGTGAGTTTCATGCGTTGGCACCATGACGTGTAATGAGCTGCCACCTGGTTGGCGTTCAGATCGCCGACCAGCCTGCCGGTTCTGCCGTGGCGCAATTGCGCGAGCCGTTTGACTGCGAACCGTGGTAGTGCGACCGTCCGTCGGCTCTGGTCGGTCTTCGGGTCGGTGACCGTTTCATGTCCAGCGACCCATTGCACTGACCTTTTGACGGTCACGGTTCCCCGGCGTAAATCCAAGTCGGCCCATTCAATGCCGACGGACTCGCATCGGCGCAGTCCCGCGCAGACGGAGACCAATAACCAGGCTTCCAACGCGTGACCGTAGAAGCCTTTGAGCAGCCGTCTTACCTGTCTGGCGTCGAGCACGCGCGGCTCATACCGCCGCAGGTGCGGCAGTCTGATTTCACGACGTGTCACGTCATTGTCGGTGACTCCCTTGCGATAGGCGAGTCGGAGTATCGCCCGCAGCACGGCCCACGCCTTGCGCGCGGCGCCGGTCTGATTGAACGAGCCGAGCCACTCCTCGATGTCGTTCGCGGTGATCGACTCCATGTCGACGTCAGCCCATTTCGGCTGGATGTGGCAGCGGTAGGCCGACTCGTAGCCCACCCTCGTGCACTCGCGGAGCTTCCCGCAGGAGGGCCACCAGACCTCATCCACAAACGTTCCCAACAACATTTCAACCTCCAAAATCCCACACGTGGTTATCGCGGCTTCCAACGGTAGCCACGTGTGGGATTTTCCTTTCGGAAGGATTCCCAATGAGCCAGGAAACCATCGTCGCAATCGTTATCGCCATCATCGGCAGCGGAGGCAGCGGCGTGTTCGTCACCTGGATTCTGAGCAAGGTCGACCAACGTCACGATCCACTGCATGAGGGCGTCAGGGAACTGTTGTTCTGCAAACTCGAGGCTCTGCACCGTCAGATGGTCGATGCAGGTGGTGTTGCGAGCATTCCGTTGAAGCAAAGCGCGGAACGAATATATGCCGCTTACCACGGTCTGGGCGGCAATGGAACCGGAACCTCGATGATCCAAGACATACGTGACGCGCATATCGCGAACACAGATTGAAAGATTCAAAAGATTTCCACACCGTCCGTACAAGGCGGACGGTACGGACAAAGGAAAGGAGAGGAATTGAACATCCTCAACAAAGGCAAGCCGAAACACAAGCACATGAATCCACGCCGACAATGGCGCAAGCTACTGACCGCGCTCACGGTCGCCATATCCATGGCGGTCGCGCCGGCCGCGATGGCCGACATGAACGGATACGACATCTCGAACTGGCAGTGCGGCATCGACACCGCGACCGTGCCGGCAGATTTCGTCATCGTCGGCACCACATGGGGTTCCGGCGGCGTGTACGGTGGTTGCCTGTCCAACGGCGTCAACACCGACGCTAACCGTCAGCTCGCCGGAGCCATCAACAGCGGCAAGGAGACCGGCGTCTACCATTACGCGCGCGGCGGCAACCCGGAGACCGAAGCCCGGTTCTTCGTCGACAACGTGCGCGGATACGTGCACAAGAGCGTCCTGATCCTCGACTGGGAGGCGCAGGACAACGCCGCCTGGGGCGACAAGCAGTGGCCACGCAGGTGGGCCCGCGAGGTCAAGCGACTGACGGGCGTGAACCCCATCATCTACACGATGGACTCCGGCTACTGGCAGGTCGCCGGCATGGAGACCGAACTAAACTGCGGCATCTGGATCGCCCAGTACGCGACGAACCTCGTCACCGGCTACCAGACCGCCCCGTGGAACATCGGAGCGCGCGGCGAGGTGATGAGGCAGTACACGTCCAACGGCAGTCTCAGCGGCTGGTCCGGACGACTCGACCTGAACAAGTTCCGCGGCGACCGCACGGCATGGCGCAAGTACGCGAACCCTGACGACAAGGGCGCGGCGGATCTGCCGAGCGTCAAGCCGAAACCTCAGCCCACGACCGCTCCGACGGTCGACCTGAACGCCTTGGCCACGCGCACCATCCGCGGCGACTTCGGCAACGATCCGGCCCGCAGGCAGGCGTTGGGTGGCAATTACGCGGCGGTCATGCAGATCGTCAACAGTCGCCTCGGCGGAGGTTCCGGCGGAACGGCCGCCACAGGTTCGCGTAGCGTCGTGGTCCGTTCCGGCGACACCATGAGTGCGATCGCCGCGAGGACCGGACTCCAGCCGGTGTCCGCCTGGCGTGTACCAAGCGGTGACATCAACAGGATTTATCCGGGACAGATCGTCACCTATGGCGGCACGTCCGCGTCCACCGCTTCGAGTGTGGTCGGAGGCCATGTGGTCCGTTCCGGCGAAAGCCTGTGGAGCATCTACGGCTCCGGCTGGCAGTCGGCTGCCGCACGCAATGGCATCCGCAGCCCATACGTTATCTATCCCGGACAGTACCTGCGCTGAAACTCCCGTCTCCACGACTTTAAGCGTTGTGGAGACGGTTGCCGCAATGTTTAAGGAGGTGAAAAATGGATGAATCCAATAGCCCGCAATCCGATTACCTGCTGCCGGGCAGGGTATACGACATACTCAAGTGGCTCGCGTTGATCGCTTTGCCGGCCGTCGCATGGCTCGTCGGAGCGGTCGGCCCGCAATGGGGACTGCCACACTGCGGCGAACTCGTTACGACCATCAACGCGATCGGTCTGTTCGTCGGCGCGCTCATCGGCGTGAGCCAGCTCACGTCTGTCAAGGCCGACGAGGACGGCCAGTGATTAATTTTCTGACGTGAGACTCGAACTCGCCCCTCTCTCAGCTTCTATGCTGGGGGAGGGGCCTTTTTCATTTTCCGATGGAAGGCTGCGCGGTTCGACCACATCGACACGATATCGACACGATGACAGTTGCGAACAGTTAATTTCAACAAAGCGAACCACTGCGTATCGTATTGTCACGAACGTTGGAATTTCAACGTTCTTGACAATGCTCACACCCGGCTACGCTCAGTCATGCCATGCCCGAATATAGCAGGATGTCGCAGGTTCAAATCCTGTCAGCCCGACAAAAAGCCCGGAGTTCCAATGGTTTTGCCACTTGGAATTCCGGGCTTCAATGATTGTGCGCACAAAAGAAACTCAGATGCCACGCATGTTGTAGTCGGCGCTCAGATCATTCATGGCATGCAGGATCTTGTATGTGTAGACCAACGGCCCGACGATGATCAACGTGCCGAGAACGCTCCATAGCCAGTATGTCGCGGCCGTCACGGTCACCGGCAAATGCCGGGCGGCCTGTTCGGTGCCGATTCGAGCGCTGAGACGATGGTTCCAGACAAGCCAGCCGATGCCGAAAGTCAGCCAGCCGACAATGAAGAACATGAGGCAATAGTGCATGGTGCGCTTGCCGTCGCGACGCGTGGCGATCAGGTTCAAGGTTTCCCCAACCTCACTCATCTGCCAAATGTCGTAGATGCCGAAAGTGATGAGACCAAGCAGCACGAATTTGAGCAGACCGCGTTTGGTACGCAACGCCGCTCCCGCCGGAACGGGAACCGGAGCCATTGGCTGAGGCTGTTGAGCGGCAGGCGGATAATATTGCTGCGATGCGGACGCGTAGGGCTGCGGCTGCGGCACGGCCGCATTCGGTTGTTGGGGGTGCGGCACAGGCACATATGGCTGTGGTTGCTGTGGCGATGTCATTCTATGCGCTCGCTCTCCTCCACATTGAGGTGAAAAAGAACGGACGTCGTCAAAGGACGCCTACACGCAATGATAGGCAGATGGGGAAGGAGTTGTATAGTTTGCATCCCATATGGATACCAGCATGTCGCTGACGAGATGGACACGTCTTTTTCCGCAGGTGTTGGTTACCATGGGTCGCATGGAAGCACTTCAAGAGAACCTATGGCCGGCACCGTATGCCGGCAAACCGCTCAACGCCACTGTGGTGGTGCCGGGTAGCAAATCCCTGTCGAACCGGTATCTCATTCTCGCGGCTCTCGGATCGGAGCCCGTGCGTTTGGTAGGGCTGCTGCGCTCGCGTGACACCGAGCTGATGATGGAGGCGTTACGTGCGCTTGGCGTCCGCTGTGAGGTTGATGTCGAAACTGATACGACGGTAACGGTGACGCCGCCAGCGGATGGCCACTTCCATGGCGATGCGAAAATTTACTGCGGACTTGCCGGCACGGTGATGCGTTTCGTGCCGGGACTTGCGCTGTTCGCCGATGGTCCCGTCGATTTCGATGGCGATGAGCAGGCATATGCCCGCCCGATGAAACCGGTGTTGGATGGCTTGCGGCAGTTGGGCGCGACCATTGAATACCACGGTGAAGAAGGCCGTCTGCCGTTCACAATCACTCCGCCCGCATTTGATTCGGCCGTGCGCGAAACGCCGAATGTGGTTTCCATCGATTCGTCCGGCTCGTCGCAGTTCATTTCCGGCCTGTTGCTGATCGGCTCGCGTGTGCCAGGCGGCCTTGAGCTGCACCATACGGGGAAAAAGACTCCAAGTCTGCCGCATATCCGAATGACGGTGGCCGATCTTAAAAGTGCTGGTGTGGATGCGATTGCAGATGAAGACGTTCATGTCTGGGGAGTCGCTCCGGGAACGGTTCAACTACCCGGGCAGGTGACGGTCGAACCGGATTTGTCGAATGCCGCTCCGTTCCTGGGCGCCGCGTTGATCGCCGGCGGAACCGTGCGTGTGCCGCATTGGCCGGAAACCACCACGCAACCTGGTGGTTTGCTGCCGGGGTATCTTGAACGCATGGGAGCGCAAGTGTCTTTCCCGGAAAAGAACGGCATCCGTTATTGCGAAGTCACAGGTGGACATGCCATCAACGGTTTGGGTGATTTCGATCTGACCGCTGCCGGTGAAATCGCGCCATCGCTTGCTGCGATTCTGGCTTTCGCCGACAAACCGACCAATATGATCGGCATCGGCCATTTACGCGGACACGAGACGAACCGTCTTGAGGCGTTGGTCAATGAAATCACGCGTATTGGGGGAGAAGCTCGTGAATTGCCGGATGGATTGAAGATAACGCCCGTATCCGCGGGCTGCCTTCGACCGGCCGTGATGGAGACTTATGCCGATCATCGTATGGCCACATTCGCGGCGATGCTTGGCCTACGCATCAAAGGCATCCAAGTGAAGAACGTCGCCACGACGGCGAAAACCCTACCGAATTTCGTGGATATGTGGAATGGCATGCTTGTTTGACGGATACGCAAAAGTGACATCGGAGGACGTTCGGTCCGTCTGACGAGAGCGGACTTGTTTCCGTAACATAACGGAAGGGGCTTTCCACAAGAATGGTTTGTGGAAAGCCCCTTCCGTTATGCGTCAAGCCTGCGGGCTCACTCCCATTCGATGGTTGCCGGCGGCTTGGAAGTGCAGTCAAGCACCACGCGGTTGATCTGACGGCATTCGTTGGTAATACGCGTCGAGATGGTGGCGAGCACGTCGTACGGGATACGCGACCAGTCGGCGGTCATGGCGTCTTCGGACGACACCGGACGCAACACGATCGGCGAGCCGTAGGTGCGTTCGTCACCCTGCACGCCCACGGAATGCACGTCGGCAAGCAGCACGACCGGGCACTGCCAGATGTCGCGGTCGAGGCCGGCCTTGGAAAGCTCCTCACGTGCGATGGCATCAGCTTCGCGCAACAGGTCAAGACGTTCCTTGGTGATTTCGCCGATGATGCGGATGCCGAGACCCGGACCCGGGAATGGCTGACGCCAGACAATCTCATCCGGCAGACCGAGTTCGGTGCCAATGGCGCGCACCTCATCCTTGAACAGGGTGCGCAGCGGCTCGATGAGCTGGAATTTGATGTCCTTCGGCAGGCCGCCCACATTGTGGTGCGATTTGATGTTGGCCGCGCCATCGCCGCCGCCGGACTCTACGACGTCCGGATACAGCGTGCCCTGCACGAGGAATTTGACTTCCTTGCCGGAGGCACCGGCCTCTTCGATGACCTGACGCTGCGCCTTCTCAAAAGTGCGGATGAACTTCTCTCCGATGATCTTGCGCTTCTTCTCCGGCTCGCTCACGCCCTTCAACGCGGTGAGGAAGTCTTCGGAGGCGTCCACGGCGATGAGCTTGATGCCGGTGGCCTCGACGAAATCATGTTTGACCTGCTCGGCCTCGCCCTTGCGCAGCAGACCGTGGTCCACGAACACGCAGGTGAGCTGCTCGCCGATGGCCTTATGCACCAGAGCCGCCGCGACGGCGGAGTCGACGCCGCCGGACAGGCCGCAAATCACCTGGGCGTCGCCGACCTTCTCGCGGATTTTCTTGACCTGGTCCTCGATGATGTTGGACGCGTTCCAGTTATCGCCGAGGCCGGCGCACTTGTGCAGGAAGTTCTCGATGAGCTTCTGGCCCATCGGAGTGTGCTTGACTTCCGGATGCCACTGCACGCCGTACAGTTTGCGGGATTCGTCCTGCATGGCGGCGACCGGTGCGCCTTCGGTGTGGGCGAGCACTTCGAAGCCTTCCGGCGCGGTCTTGACGGCCACGCCATGGCTCATCCACGTGCTTTGCTCTGCGGGAGAGCCGTCGAGCAGACCCTCCGCCTTGTCGATGGTGGTTTCCGTTTTGCCGTATTCGCCCAGGGCGGCCTTGTCGACATCCGCGCCCAACGCGTATGCCATGGCTTGGAAGCCGTAGCAGATGCCGAGCACCGGAACGCCCGCGTCGAACAGCTTCTTGTCGACGCGCGGAGCGCCCGGTTCGAACACGGAAGCGGGGCCACCGGACAGGATGATGGCCTGCGGATCCTTGGCCAGCATCTCGTCGACCGGCATGGAATGCGGCACGAGCTCCGAATAAACATTGGCCTCACGCACGCGACGTGCGATCAGCTGGGCGTACTGGGCTCCGAAATCGACAACGAGCACAGGACCTGCAGCCATAACACTCTCCCTTTAATATGAGGTATCAAGAAACGAACAATACTAACTGCTCTATTGTGACGTTGCAAGGAGACATTGGAAACACGTGAACGGAGAATGAACGAATCTCACAATTGCTTACTCCCACCTACTCAACACGCCGCGTGTGTATCTAGGGAAACGAACGTGGGAAACATGTGTTAACCGACTAAAAACGTTGATTTTGAGCCGTTTTTCAATCTTTTTGAGAGAGTGTGAAGTACGCACAAAAATCCCGATAAAAGCACACATTTGCGTACAGAAAAATAACAATTGAACACACAGTCGCAAAAAAACAGCAAAAAGTCGAACCGCGCTCGTAATATGTGCAAGTGACTGGAAATGAGGCATACCGCGTAACCGCAAGGTTTTAGGCATGGCTCATGACCTAAGGAAATAAACAATCGCACATCACAGTGCAGGAGTACAGGAGTACACATGACGAGTCCTGTTATTGGCACCCCTTGGAAGAAGCTGAACGCTCCGGTTTCCGAGGAAGCTATCGAAGGCGTGGATAAGTACTGGCGCGCAGCCAACTACCTCTCCATCGGCCAGATCTATCTGCGTAGCAACCCGCTGATGAAGGAGCCTTTCACCCGCGAAGACGTCAAGCACCGTCTGGTCGGTCACTGGGGCACCACCCCGGGCCTGAACTTCCTCATCGGCCACATCAACCGTCTCATTGCTGATCACCAGCAGAACACTGTGATCATCATGGGCCCGGGCCACGGCGGCCCGGCTGGTACCGCTCAGTCCTACCTGGACGGCACCTACACCGAGTACTTCCCGAACATCACCAAGGATGAGGCTGGCCTGCAGAAGTTCTTCCGCCAGTTCTCCTACCCGGGTGGCATCCCGTCCCACTACGCTCCGGAAACCCCGGGCTCCATCCACGAAGGCGGCGAGCTGGGTTACGCCCTGTCCCACGCCTACGGCGCTGTGATGAACAACCCGAGCCTGTTCGTCCCGGCCATCGTCGGCGACGGCGAAGCTGAGACCGGCCCGCTGGCCACCGGCTGGCAGTCCAACAAGCTCATCAACCCGCGCACCGACGGTATCGTGCTGCCGATCCTGCACCTCAACGGCTACAAGATCGCCAACCCGACCATCCTGTCCCGCATCTCCGACGAAGAGCTCCACGAGTTCTTCCACGGCATGGGCTATGAGCCGTACGAGTTCGTCGCTGGCTTCGACAACGAGGATCACCTGTCGATCCACCGTCGTTTCGCCGAGCTGTTCGAGACCGTCTTCGACGAGATCTGCGACATCAAGGCCGCCGCTCAGACCGACGACATGACTCGTCCGTTCTACCCGATGATCATCTTCCGTACCCCGAAGGGCTGGACCTGCCCGAAGTTCATCGACGGCAAGAAGACCGAGGGCTCCTGGCGTTCCCACCAGGTGCCGCTGGCTTCCGCCCGCGATACCGAGGCCCACTTCGAGGTCCTCAAGAACTGGCTCGAGTCCTACAAGCCGGAAGAGCTGTTCGACGAGAACGGCGCCGTGAAGCCGGAAGTCACCGCCTTCATGCCGACCGGCGAACTGCGCATCGGTGAGAACCCGAACGCCAACGGTGGCCGCATCCGCGAAGAGCTGAAGCTGCCGAAGCTGGAAGACTACGAGGTCAAGGAAGTCGCCGAGTACGGCCACGGCTGGGGCCAGCTCGAGGCCACCCGTCGTCTGGGCGTCTACACCCGCGACATCATCAAGAACAACCCGGACTCCTTCCGTATCTTCGGACCGGATGAGACCGCTTCCAACCGTCTGCAGGCCGCTTACGACGTCACCAACAAGCAGTGGGACGCCGGCTACCTGTCCGCTCAGGTCGACGAGCACATGGCTGTCACCGGCCAGGTCACCGAGCAGCTTTCCGAGCACCAGATGGAAGGCTTCCTCGAGGGCTACCTGCTGACCGGCCGTCACGGCATCTGGAGCTCCTATGAGTCCTTCGTGCACGTGATCGACTCCATGCTGAACCAGCACGCCAAGTGGCTCGAGGCTACCGTCCGCGAGATTCCGTGGCGCAAGCCGATCTCCTCCATGAACCTGCTCGTCTCCTCCCACGTGTGGCGTCAGGATCACAACGGCTTCTCCCACCAGGATCCGGGTGTCACCTCCGTCCTGCTGAACAAGTGCTTC
>ENA-OVGE01000244-OVGE01000244.1-human-gut-metagenome-genome-assembly--contig:-NODE-244-length-53533-cov-12.707861_pt1 | contig 53533 bp, 59 predicted proteins | sample MGYA00237769_ERZ505417 | MGnify/ENA primary metagenome ERZ505417 (study PRJEB26158, sample SAMN06016403) | human gut metagenome | biome: human gut; feature: ankylosing spondylitis patient; material... | reverse complement strand
TTTAATATATAGAATTTTATATTTTGATTATTATCTTTTATTTTTATCATCATTTTTCGAGTTATCCACAGCTTTTCAAAATCGCTCCCTAGTAGTAGTATTAATATATATACTACTACCTTACTTACTCTAAAGTTTATAAGTATATAGCACCTTATTTGTCAGTGACGATTTGTAGTAATTTAAAATCATCGTATTTCGAGCTAAATTAACGCCTTTATAGCAATCGTACTTCTTGATGCTCTAATGCTTTTTTGGTAAAATAGTGTTGGAGCAAGTTGGGCTTCAAACGTTTCGTAGTGCAGGTTTCATAGTGTGAAACACCTGTAATTTAATTATATCGCATTTTTTTGGTTTATGTCAATTTTTCGGAGGTGTCTGTATTGTCTGATTTATGTGAAATTGGTCGACATTGGAAACTTATTCGTGCAGCATACGGTCTAACTTTAAGTGACGTTGCTGATTTATTAAATATAAAAAGCAAAGCTACTATTTTTCGTATTGAAGAAAATAGAAACTCTCTTTCAGTTGAACTTCTTAATAAATTTTCAAGAGTTTTTTCAGTTTCATTTGATTGGTTGTTTGGTGTTTCACAAAATCCATATATTGATTCTTATATTGAAAAGAATGAGAGGGATTTATTATTTATAATTAAAACTCTTTCTCTTAATTCTCTTTCTTGTAAAGTTTTAAACCAAATACCTAACGAATATTGGAATATTACATTGCGAAAAAAGCATTTCTCTTTATCTGTTAGAGCGAATATTGTTTTTTTGCTTTATAGCTTTCTCATTTCTTATCTTAGAAGTTTAAATAATTTAGGATTATTACAAGATGATGTTTTAAAGATTATAAAGGATGATGATTTTTTGGAGTTTGATAAAATTCTCTTGGGTAATTATTCTGCTAATTTTGCAAGTAATCAGGAGCAGCTTTCCAATCTCTCGCATTTACTTGCATCGAGAAATCAGGATACTCAGCCCTGTTTTAGTCTTCAGTAACGCAAAAAAGCTTTGTAAGGCCAGTTTTTCTGGTCTTACAAAGCCGTGTGTGAGTAAAATTTTAAATTGTCTGTTATGCAATACAGCTAATTTTGTTTCAAAATGCCCTGTATTGCATTTTTTATTGCCTACGCATACAGGAATACCTAAATCATGGTTCCATACCCTTAGAAGCGAAATATGGCGTTCTCAGAGGTATGTTTATTTCTTTTTGTGTCACGTTTTCTTGTCGAAAGCTGATTTTGGATAAAAATCATGTTTGTTGCGCAGCTATTGCAGCTGCATTTTCTGAAATACAAAAAAGCGGTCTATCTTTCGATAAACCGCTAAATTTACTGGTGCCGAAGGCCGGACTCGAACCGGCACGAGCGTGAACCCGCTTGATTTTGAGTCAAGTGCGTCTGCCAATTCCGCCACTTCGGCATAAGTTCCAATCACTCGGAACAATAATAATTATACTCGTTTCTTAAAGCTTTGTCAATAGCCTTATTTAAAAATTCTTATAGAGGGTTACTTGCTAGGAAAATACCTCTTAGAACAGACTATCCATCTGCCCTTCATCGGTCACCTCAACACGCGCCAGACTCAGAAACTCTCCATCATTACCGGCAATATGCTTGCTTTTCAAATAAGAAATATTACTCAGCTTAGACGAAATCAAGTTTAAAACATAGATGTTGTCATAACAATTATAAATCGATTCACCACCAAGTCCGGTAAAGGATATCAGCTGAGTATTATTTTTTGCTGCCATTTCCATTAACGGCGTAAGCAGATGCGCGGCATTAGTCTGAGCAAACGGATTGTCCATCATTAGTACCTTGCCTTCATTGCGGTCTGCATAAACGTCTGCATCATCACGACGCATGTAATACAAAAGGCTCGAAAGAATAACAAATGCTGATAAAAAGCCCTCGCCACCGGAATTACGTGCTACGTCACGCCAGGAAATCTGTATTTCACGTTGCGCCTCAACCTTGAACATCTGCACATGAACATTGTTAATACCAACAACGGCATCGAAAAGTTCTTTGGTAGTCAACAGCTTACCAAGCAGTTCAGTGAGGGGTTCACCTTTGCTTAATTTTGCCAATCCTTTTTCCGCTATTGTATCTACTAAATCTGTAATACTACGATGATAAATATTAGCGCTTTCCTCCCAGTCCGGAAGCTGCAATTTGAGCATTTTTACATAATGACCACGAATTTGAATGCTAGAATTGCGATCAATATATCCTAATTGCTTGTGAACTTCCTTAAGATAATCCTCTAACTGAGTAATGATTTGTTCTTTTTCCTGCTTAACTATAGCAATATCAACCTGCAGTTTTTCAGATATTCTGACATAGGACTCTAAAACAGCATTAAGCTGCTTTACAAAGATATGCGCATCGCTTGTAAGCTCCTGCAGCATCTCTATACATTTTTTATAGGAATCCTCTTGAAAAGCTTCTACATTGCGCAACCTGATTAGAGCCTGCTCCAGCTTTCGTTTCGCCTCATCTTCCTGCGCTTGGGCACTCTTATATTCTTTTCTCAACGATAACGTATAACTTGACAGCTCTTCTTGTGAAAAATCCTCCAAATTAAAGCTTTCACACCACTCTACATTTGTCGCTCCTTCACTATATTCAGCCAAGCCAACAATATTCTCCCTAATATTCTGCTCCTGTTCTCCCAAGGATTTTTGCAACTCTTCCTTTAGAGTGCGCTTATACTGAAGCATATTTTTCTCTTCTGAAAAATTTTTCTCAACAACTTCATCCTTAGGCAAAGGCTCAACAGCATGGCATTTTTCTTCCATCTGTCTGAGAATATTATTTTGCTCCCCCTGCACCTGTGTTAATCTTTTTTCAATATCTATACGTGCTTCTCCAAGCTTTTTCTTATCTTGAGTCAACTGCTTCTGCTTTGCATCCAGCTCCTGCATTTTAGCTTCGCTATAACGCTCATTCACCCATTCTTTGCTTTCCAGTCCAAAACGATTTGCTCTATCTTGCAGCTTTTGTTCAACCTTTTTCACCTTTCTTGCGAGATTTGCTCTATTATCCTCAAGAGCTCTTAATTCTCCGGAAAGCTTTTCCTTAATGCTATTTAACCGTGCTTTCAAGGATTCAGTATTCTGCGCAATATCATCAGCAAAATTTTTTGGCTTAGGCACCTGCTTATAGCCTGCATATTGAGCCATTTCATCATCTAAAGCTTTCATGTTACCTGAAAGATCCGCAAGATATTTTATTTGCCACTCAAGCTTATTTTGCAATTTTTCAAGCTTATCGTCCAGGCTTTGCTTTGCATTTTCTGCATTAGCCAAGGTATTATTGCATTCGTATAGTTGCTTATTATCAAGCAGATATTGCTGATACTTTACTGTCAACTGTTGCAATGCCTCCTGATGCAGTTTCAGCTTTTCTATCATCTGGCCTATTTTTGCTAAATCCTGGCTAACCTTTTCCTGCGCCAGTAAATTATCAGCCTTTTCGGCCTGCATATGCTCCTCCCACTTCTGCAGTCCGGCAATTGACTGTTGCAAAGAAAGCAACTCATCCTTCAGCCTCTCATAGCTTTCTTTGCTAAGCCTCTGGTCCTGCAGCTCGCTATATTTCGCACTGTATAAATCATATTCAGCCTTTCGTTGCTGAAGCTCCTGTTCAATCTTCTGCAGCTTTGCCTTCAATTCAGCCAGCAGACGCTGCAATTTTTCTTCGTTTAGCAGATTATCGTTAAATAGCATAAAGAAATTCACATCTGCACTTTTAAGGACACCATTATCGACCTTTATCTGTGTAGCTTGCGTTAAGCTTTCGCGTAAAATAATCGGCACCGGGAGTGAAGTATAAATATTTTTTTCAGCCCTTTGCAGGTCTTCTATTTCTTTGCCAGTCATAATCAAAGCATACGGCAGGAACGGATGCTGTTTTACCAGCTCCAGGTTCAATTCCTCACTATTTTTATTGTTTTTCAGCCATTCCATGCCATATACAATATTTATGCCCAAACGCTCCAGCATCTGCACCAGTTCAGTTGACAGCTCCACGGTTTTGCCAGTCTGCAGTCCCTGATACTTTTTCTGTACTGTATCTAATTTATGCAACAGCTTTGTTCTGGCTTCATCCATTTCCAAAAGCTTTTTGGAAAGCTCTTTTTGAATATACTCTTTATCAAAAAGATACTTCTCGTCAAGCTGAAGATATTGCAGTAATGTTTTTCGTTTTGCAAGCTGTTCATCAAGCTGTTTTTTAACCTGAGTACGTTCTACTACGAGCTGCTCTTTACTGCCCCTTTCTTTTGAGCAATTCTGTAAGCTACGCTCCAAGTCACTAAACGCAGTTTTTAGGCCACTTAAATTCTGCTGCTGCTGTTTCTGCCTATCACTAGCTTCCTGCTCATCAGCTACCAGCTTTTCTGCCATAACCTTTAACGCACCGGCCTCATATTCGCCCAGCATATTACGCTGCAAACCAGCAGCGCCAGGTTCCCACTTTTTATTATAGCTTTCCTCAGCATCATCATAAGCCTGCACTAAGCCTTGAAGACGGCCCTGCGTAGTATGCAGCTCATTCAATCTGCTGATTAACTCTGATAGTTCCTGTTTAGCTTGTTTTTGTAAGTCAAGACAAGCCTTCTTGTCACTCTCTTCCTGCTGAAAGCGCTCCTGCATCTTTTGCAGCTCTTGCTCAATATATTCTTTCAGCAAATAGCCAATATATTCGCGCTCCAGTTCAAGGTCCTTATTCTTTTTACGGGAAACAGTAACTCTCTGCTCTACCCTTTGTAATTCCAACAAATCTTCATTTAAGCGCTCCTGCAATTCCGCACAATCCAGAATATGCCGCCGCCTTTCCCATAATTGTGACTGCTCTTCCAGTTGACTGCTTTGCTGTTCATTATCTTCTTTTAGTACGATTAACGCTTCTTTTTTATCTTCTGCATAATAAAAATTACTGGAAAACTCTTCATGCAGCAAATGCACCAATTGTTTACCTAAAGCATCCAATTCAGCATTGCAAACAGCAATTTCCGTTTCATTTTTAGCAGCGAACCGGTTAAGCTCAGCCAGGCACTCATAAATTTTATTCAGCTTAACAGCGACAGTAGCAGAAGAAGCTTCATACTCTTTGCCAAATGTCAAAATAGGTGTCGCCTCCTGCTGAAATGCAATAAGCTTTTCCTGCTGTTGGATTTTATTAGAGTTTTCGTTATAAGTAGTGATATATTTTTCCAGGATATTGCGGAACTCCTGCATCCTGTTGTTGCCTTTATTCAGCTTATTTTCTACAGCATTGAGGAACCATTTTTCTACCAGGCCCTTCTCATCCTTGCATTCAGCAAACAGCTTAGAAAGACCAGACTCCTCTTCGTTGATTTTCTTAATTATATTCTGCCATTCACGATAATCTATACCATATTCAGTAAGCTTGGCAAAATACTGCCTACTTTGCGCAGAGTTATTCATATCATAACAAAAAAACCTGTTTATTCTTTCCTTTTTAAAATCATCAAACATCTTGTGACAAGCATTAAAGCTTTTAATTCTAAGCTCCTTTTTATCACTCTCAACAACAGGCAGATGATTTATATCCTGCTCGCAGGGCTCGGTATACTCGCTGATAAAATTTATCAGCTCCAGTTCCTCGTCATTATCCATATTCTGGCTCTTACGCACCATCATTCCTGTAAGGCAGTAACCGGCGTCATCCTCCAATAACCACTCCACCATGATAAAAGATGGTTTAGATGTAGTAAAATAGCTGGCAAAACTACGCTCATTAAGATTACGGTAACGCTTTTGTACAAATGGTGCCGTTAAAAGTTGCACTAGTACAGACTTACCACCACCATTCTGCAAGGAAATCAACGTGCTTCTGCCATTAAAGTGCAGTGTTTCATCACTGATATGAATGGAATTATGGTTATAATTTACATTAACCAACCTGATAGCATTAATCTTGCTCATTTTCTTCCGCTCCTAAAATTCTATGCACCCGCTCAAAATTATTCTTATTCAACAGATTCCAATCCATAAAATGATCAAGTTTGCGAGTTGTCTTAATCATTTCATCCTGCTCAATATAATCTATCAAACCCTGCTCCTGCAGAAAATGTAAAATGCTGAACATAAAACCTTCTTTAGTGGTTTTCTGACGATTTCTTTTTTCATCAGAACGCAAGGACTCATAAGCCTCTCGCATAGCAGTAAAGGCCATGCCATTCTGCGCCTGCTCATCCTCCGAATAACGCGCTGCCCCCTCCTTGAGCTTGTCTGTTATGGAATTCTGCAAATCTCCCAATAGAATAAAATCACGCGTCTTAGAGCTGCTGCCTTGCCCGTCATAAAACTCCAACAACAACACCAAGATAACAAACTGCACCAAATAATAATCCTTGTCGGTAGCATTACTGCGACAAAGCTCTTTTTTCAACTGTCCTTTAGAATAGCCTAAGAAATTATTTTCCTGCCCTGGTATAAGATAGATAACGCCACCATACGCTTCTACATGACTATCAGCAGCATCTGCTTGCGACTTAACTAACGTTTGCACTTCATCCTGTTCAATATATGCCTTGTGTAGCTCCGGTGCTTTTTCCTCCCGTAGCTCGTGATGCTCCAATAAGTAATAAAATATTTTTTGTGACTGCTTAATTGTTTCAATCTGATAAGCCATATTTTCACTCCCAAACTGCCTTCAGCATGACATCAGAACAACGGATATTTTTCAAAACACCAGTATTTTCATCAAGCTGCTTCAACAAAACCGGATTAGCCTCCGGTAGGCGATGTACTATAAGCTTTTTTACTTTCTGCCATTGCGCACGCTTGTCCAAAATATCCAAAAGCATACTTTGCAGGCGAAAATCCTTCGTCTCTTCCTGAATAAATTCTGCTCGCTCGATGCGCATGCTAGTAATATCAATTTTCTGAACCTTGAGCAGCTCCACCATAATCTCTTTAAATACTGCTATATTGGGAACTAAGCGCTCGCGCTCATCCTGACTAAGCTGCTTTATCAGCTCAGAAAGGCGCAACTGACCTTTGCTAATGGTATACTTCAGAATAACAGTCAGGCTTGCTTCGTACTGCGCCAGCCTTTCCGCCAACAGCATTCTTTGTTCCGCCTCCCAAGCCTCAGCGTCAAAGCTTTCAGTTGCACCTTCCTCCCACTCAGCTTCCAACAGCCGTACTCTCTGCAGCTCCAGAAAAAGATTCGGATTAACAGCCTTTTCAGGTTCCTTATTAAATAACGGATGTAGAAATATATCTAAATTCTGCAGGCATTCCGGATTCGTTAAAAGCTTCTCATAAAAGTCGGCACGTAAATTAAAGCGCTGTACCAGAGACATTTGCGAAACCTTTTCCAGCTCTGCTGTATATAAGGCCTTAAGGTCAAAATGATTATTTAAGATTTTTTGATATTCATCTATTGCACGACCTAAATAATTATCTATTTCACGCAGATTCCGTAGCTTTGCAACATCATCAGGCGGCAAACTATCTAAGCTGATATTCTGCTTCTCCAAATCCTCTACACGTGCCTGCACAACATCGCGATGTCCCTTGAATTTTTTCTTCGACTGGTCGATAGTCTGCAGATTATCATATAACAGCTCACTATATTCGCTGACACTATACTCCAAAGCATTGCGCCTTATCCTCAGCATAGCAGCCTGAATTTTTTGCAGTTGAATACGCATCAGGTTAAAGATATTTTTTACATCATCCAACGCCTTATCATAGCTTTGCTTCTCTAGATGTAGCTTAAATATCATTTCCTGAATCGTCAGCTTCAGGTTGCTTTCAACCTCCAGTGTCCCCAAAAGCAGATTATAGCCATCATCTGTGAGATAATACGAGGTACGGCGCACATCCTGTTCGTCATAGATAATGCGATTGTTGACGTAGCTGATGTGCAGCTCCTTCATCTCCTGCTGCTCATAATCATAACCACCAAAGTACATTGGCCTTCCTTCGTTGGACAGTACCACATTAACAATGAACTTAGCCAAATCACTGCATTCATCATAGCTCATGGACTTTTTATAATACTTTTCGTTAAGACTGTCCAAAAAAACAGTAATATTATCAATAGTACAGCTTTCTTCCTTCAGTGACTGCTCCATAATATAAAGCATCACAGAAAAAATAACATTCAGCTGCTCATCCAGAGTATTAAAGCCCCGTTCCTTCCAGATATACTTCTGACTGCTATTATCATAAAGCAGAGCATATAAGCCTACGCATTTCATACGTCTCGTAAAATCCTTCAAAAAATCATACTGCATAATCAACCTCAAAAATCACTTATCGTCAAAATCTCCTGCGGAATATACAAATCATTCTGCAAAATACTTTGCATCTGCGCTTGCGCATCTGCAGGAAAATAGCTAAAAAATGTTCCTTGCAGATTACGGTTCTGGTCTTTTTTCGTCGGCGGCAGCTGCTTGTAATTACCTGCCTTCGTCAGCATTGCCAAATAAGCAGGAATAAACGGTTTAATCTCCCCTTGCTCAACAAAACTTTCTGCCAGTGTTTCATAAATGCCTATGCCTTCGCAATCCAAATCTCCAAAGTACAACAGCTCATTTCCGTCTGCCAGCATATATGGTTCAGCGCTGGCGTTAAACTCTTGAAAATAGCTGACGACTCTTTTGCCGGCACCGTAAATAACAGTACTTATATTTTCTCCCAAAAGCTGGTTGTTTCCTGCCAGCAGATGCTTTCTCATGCTAAAAAAGGTGTCCTTATTTTCTATAATCAACAGCTTTTGCGGTACTGCACGTGTTGCAGCAAAATAAGCAAAGGGCTCAGCAGTACTGTAGCAGTTTAGTTTAGCAAGCTCCAAACCGCAGTGACTCAATATTTTTTTGCCTGCTCCCTGAAGCAAAAACTTTTCCCTTTGCCAGATTTGGAAGCTGCGCTCGTTATAAGAAACCTGCTTCGTAAGTAAGGCAGCACTGTTCTGTAAGAAACTGCTCAACGACAAAACGTCCCTGCGTTCTTTATCATAGGCTTCAAGATTATTCTGATAATATGTTATATTAATTTGCGGAGCCAGGTTAAACAAAAGCTCCTGTTTTAACGCTGAATAATCCTGCTCTTCCTCCAGCTCCCAGTATTCCCGATACAACGGTGGCTTCTTGCCGTTTTTCTTCGACGCAAGTACAGGCTTTATCCGCCCACTACCCACAAGCTCCATGATATAAGCATGCTGTTCGCTATATTCTGCATTAATCTTACTGCCTAAAATTTCTTCCAATGTCCTGCGCTTTTTCATTCTGCACCTCAAACAAAAAACTCCTAAAGCAGCTGAATAACTTTAAACAAACTGCTTTAGGAGTATTATACCATTTTTTATATCACTTTAATTTACTTTCCCAACAGCGCCTTCAGCTCCTTGAGCTTAGCAGCAAACTTCTGCAGCGTTACCGTTACAGGTTGCGGCGTATTCAAATCCACGCCGGCGTTCTTCAGGATGTTCAGCGAATAATCGCTGCCGCCCGCATGCAGGAAGCCCAGATATTTTTCCACCGCTCCCGCTTCGCCGCTTAAAATTGCGCTGGCGAAGGCTGTCGCTGCACTGTAGCCTGTTGCGTACTTGTACACATAAAACGGCGTATAGAAGTGCGGGATACGGGACCATTCGCTTGCCAATTCCTTGTCCACAGTCAGCGCCGGACCATAGTAATCCATGTTGCTCTGCAGCCAGTATTCCTCCAGCTTTTCGGCCTGCAGGGAACGGCCTGCAGTTATTTCGCCGTGAATATATCTTTCGAATTCCGCAAACTGCACCTGTCTGTAAACCGTTGTGCGTACTGCCTCCAAAAATTGGTTCAAAAGATAAATTTTCTGCTCCGCCGTAGCATGCTTCAAGGTATGCTCCAGCAATAGGTTTTCGTTCGTTGTGGACGCAACCTCCGCACAGAAAATCGTATATTCAGAATTAACGTAGCTTTGTGCCTGACTGCTGAAATAGCTGTGCATAGCATGGCCCATTTCATGCGCAATGGTAGAAATGCTGTTGTAGCGCGCCTGATAATTGAGCAGCACAAAGGGATGCACGCCGTACACGCCCCAGGAATATGCGCCGGAGCGCTTGCCCTTGTTTTCGTAAACGTCAATCCAGCCTTCGGTCATGCCTTTGTGGAGTGCCGTCAGATATTCCTTGCCTAACGGTGCCAGTGCCTCCTCAACCTTGGCGCAGGCCTCCGGAAAGCTGCAGGCAAAGCTGTCGCCTGCATTGGAAATAGGCATATACATATCATAGTAATGGAATTCATCTACGCCAAGTACATCCTTCTTCAATTGGATGTATTCATGCAGAGGGGCAAAATTATCATGCACGGTATCAATCAGTCCGTCGTAAAGACTGGACGGAATATTATCCTCTGCCAACGCTGCTTCCAATGTATCTTTATAGTTATGCACGGTAGCATAAAAATAACCGGTGCGTGCAGAGCCTGTGAGTGTTGCTGCCAGCGTATTGCGGTATTGATGATAGGTATTCATCAGGCCGGTAAAGGAATTTTTACGCAGTACACGGTCAGGAGAGGTCATATTCAGCAGATAGCAGCCTTCGCTGACGCTAGTCTTGTTGCCCTGTCCGTCGGTAATTTCCGGGAACTGCATATCAGCACTCACAAGTGCGCGGAAGGCCGCTGCCGCCGTGCCTGTTGCCAAATGGCTTTGCGCAAAAACAGCCTCTTTATCTGCAGACAAAACATGGTCTGATAAACGAACCATATTTTCAATATAAAAACGGTATTCTGCCAATGCAGGCTCTTCGTCCAGCATTTGCAGCAGTTTTTCCTTACCTAAGGCCAGCATTTCCGGCTCTACAAAAGCGTTAGCGTTACTGAAGGCTGCTGCCATACCTTCGGCCTCGCCTGCGAGCGCCTGCAGCTTCTGATCTGTATTATCCGCATCCTGCTGCAAGCGTGCGTAAGCGTAAATCTTATCCAGCAGCTTTGCCAACTCTTCCTGCAACTTTAAGGCTGCACAGACTGCGGCTGCAGTATTCAGTTGGCCCTGCATAGCCTGCAGCTGCGGCAGCTTGGTTTTATATTCTTCGCAGGCCGCCTGCCAATCATTTTCACCGGCATATATATCGCTTACATGCCATTTGCAGGCTGCCGGAATCTGCTCTCTGGCAACATTGCTGCCATGAAGCGGAGTAGTATTTTTTTCTTCTGTCATTATCAATCAGCTCCTTATAAAACTGCTTATTTAGGCCACAGACTGGGATTGCCGTATTTGGCATCCAGCTCGTCACTGAACCAGCGTCCGTTCAACACATTATGAATGATATAATTTTTACTTTGCTCATTGATGCTCTTGTCATTAGCCATCTCTGCCAAAATGCCGGCATAGCTTACTCTGCTGTTGATACTGCTGATGCGTGCATGCTGACGGTTGGCATCCCATACAAGTTCCGGACGGTAGGTGGGATTCCATGCCTGCCACGTTGTTCCCAAAGCCGGAGTATTAGGATTACCGGTACGCACAAAGGCTGCAATCGAAGCAATAAATGCTTTGCTCAGTTCTTTAGAGCCTGCCTGCTCAAAGGCATCGGTATTTTTGGTATAGCCGTAGCCCTGATCCGTCAGGAAGGGCTGGAAGATACCATGCAACGCACCGTTACGCACCATATATTCCTTGCCGACAACATCAGCAGTATGACCGAAGGCAAAGCTGCAGACATACATATCTGCCTTATAATGCGGATACAAAACCTCGGCAGACTGCTGGCCGTTGAAGAAGCCATACAAAGCACTGCCGTATTTATTGGCAAATTTAAATTCACTCGTAGTCTTATAATCGTTGTTGATTAAGCCAAGACGATCCTTAAAGAAAGGATCACGTGCAGCAAAGGAGCTGAACTCGTCAGCACTTGCCAGCATCAGCAGCGGTACGCTGTAGTAATGCTTCGTAGCAAAGCCTTCTACCGGCAGCACCTCGCCATCGCCGTAAAGATGCGGAAATGCGCTCATGCGGATGACAGCGCCTGCCATCACCGGCGCCAGACGCTCTGCCGGCATTGCCTGCAGATATTGACGCACGGCCTTTTTATCCTTGCCGTTGTCACTAAGCAGCCAGTTTTCGGCGTTAATCAGGTTATTCTGCTTACCATCCTCTACCACCATCGGTGCTAATTTCTGTGCGATAGTTTTTTGACTCTTGGCAGCATCGGCAACAGTCAGACCGCCGCTGAAGGAAATAGCCTTATCAAATTTACTTTTGAAAACAGGTGAAATCAACATCGCCATAACATCACGTCCACCGGCAGAAAAACCGGAGACAGTAATATTCTTGGCGTCACCACCGAACTCCTTGATATTTTCGCGTACCCAGTCCAAGGCTGCAGACTGGTCAAGGAAGCCGAAGTTACCGCTCTGTTCCTTCTTGTTGCCATCTGCCAGAGCAGGCAGATTATTAAAGCCAAAAAGTCCCAGGCGATACTGTACGGAAACATAAACCATGTTGCCTTCCTGCGCCAGCTTGTTGCCCTCCATCAGATGGCTGTTGCCGGCCTGATTATTGCCGCCGTGGATATAAACCAATACCGGCAGATTCTTTTCCTGCGTATCAGGGCGCACAATATCAAGCGTCAGCATGCCCTCCTGCCCGAGCACCTTTTTGCCGTTGTATTGGATATTCGCCGGTGCAGCCTTGGTGCAGTCCAAAATTCCCTTATGCTTTTTAGCCTGCTGCGCCTCACGCCAACGGTCAGCGCCAGTCGGCTGCTGCGCATACGGAACACCCAGCCATTGTACTACCTGATGCTTGTCGTCATAAGCACCGGCAACAACACCCTGCTGGGTTTTTACTTCATTATTAAAATTGGCAGCCTCAGCAGCAGTTGTAAAAACGCTTGCCGCCAGCAGCGAAGCAAGCACATATTGCATCTTTTTCATCTGTATCATCTGCTCCCTCATAGAAATTTATTAAACACTTACTTTCTATTATAAAGAAGTAGCGCCAGCTTGACAAGCTACGGCACGAAAAAAGAGGCTGCCTTCTCAGCAGCCTCAAATAACTATTGTGATTGACTTTTTCAAATTACCTTTGCAGCATAAAGAGCGCACAGGGTTTTGGCATCATACAGCTCGCCGTCGGCAACCATGCGACGCAGCTCTGCAGGAGTAAAGGCCTGCACGCCGATGAATTCGTCCTCATCGGTATGCTGGGTAAACTTTTGCAATCCCCAGGCCTTATATAAATGGATAATCTCATCAGAAAATCCCGGCGTAGTCGCAATGCTGATCAGCTTCTCCCAATGCTCTGCGTCATAGCCTGTTTCTTCGCTCAGCTCACGCTTCGCGCATTCCAATGTATCCTCCTCCGGACCATGGTCCAGCTTGCCTGCCGGAATCTCCCACAGCAGCGTAGCAAGCGGATAACGGCACTGCTTTACCAGCACCACGCTTCCGTCAGCCAGCACTGGTACAATCGCCACTGCGCCCGGATGACGGATATATTCACGCGTTGTATCATTACCGTTCGGTAGCGTTACGTGGTCGCGCTGCACCTTCAGCAGACGGCCGCTAAAGACCTCCTCATTGCTTCCCGGTACATATATTTCATCTAAAGCTGCCTCATGAAATTTTTTCAGCATCATCTTACCTCATTTCTCCTGCAGTTGCTTCAAGCTGCTTTTTATCTGCTCCGCACCCTGCAGCAGCTCGGTAGCACTTTCAAAGGCTGCCCTGCTGGCAGTTGCGCCTGCCGTCATGCGCACCAGCTCCTGCAGACGTCCGTTATAATCAAGCGTTGTCAGCTGCGTTACCGTGCGTCCATCAGCACTTTGCTTCTCAATATGAATATGATTATCCGCAAAGGCTGCAATCTGCGGCAGATGCGTAATACACAGCACCTGGCCGACACTGGAAATAGCAGCAATTTTTTCCGCCATCTTCTGCGCCGTAACGCCACCGACACCGGTATCAATCTCGTCAAATACCATCGTTGCAACATCGCCGCTGTTCATCAGCACAGTCTTAACCGCCAAAGCAATACGGCTCAGCTCGCCGCCGCTGGCAACCTTTTCCAGGTCATTCAGCGGTTCGCCCATATTAGCACTGAAAATAAATTTCAGCTCATCACGTCCAAGCGGCATAAACTTATCCAGCTGACCGCACTTTATCTGCAGCACACCGTTAGGCATCGCCAAATCGCGGATATGCTGCGTAATACGCTGCGCCAACGCCTTGGCACTGGCTTCACGCAACTGCGTCAGCACTGCGGCAGCACGTCCCAAACGCACAACAGCCTCCGCTACTGCCTTTTGTGCCTGCTCTAAGAGCTTTGCAATCTGCTGCAGCTGTTCCAGCTTTTCCTGTGTCTGCTGCAGATATTCCAACGCCGACTGTGTACTGCCGCCGTACTTCTTCTGCAGACGGTAAATAATATCAAGGCGCTGCTGTACCTGCGCTGCACGCTCACTGTTAAACTCACTGCCTGCCATATATTCGCTCAGCTCCGTGCGGCAATCGTCCAAGCTGATCCAGGCACTGTCAGCACACTCTGCCAACGGCACCAGACGGCTGTCGTAGCGTGCCGCATACTGCAGCTGGTCGCGCACTCGCGCCAGACGCGAAAGAATCGCGTCCTCCTCATCAAGCTGCTGATAAGAGCTGTCAACAGCCTTCATAATGCGCTCACTGTTCTGCAGCAGGCGTGCCTCCGCTTCCAGACCATCTTCCTCGCCCGGCTTCAAGGCAGCGTCCGAAATCTCCTTGATTTCCCAAGCGTAACGGTCCAGCAGCAAATCCTGCTGCTCATTTTCCTGCTCCAAACTGCTCAAATGCTTTACCGCAGCAGTATACTCGCTGTAAAGCTGCTTATACTCCTGCAGTGCCTGCGCCAGCTTCGGACCGCCAAAAGAATCTGTCAGATGCAGCGGCGCATCCGGCTTCAGCAAGGCCTGGTTCTCGTGTTGGCCATGAATATCCACTAAACGCGCACCGATAGCCTTCAGCACAGCCAAAGGCACCTGCACGCCGTTGATAAAAGCACGGCTCTTGCCCGCAGCACTTATCTGACGCTTCAGAAATAAATCCTCCTCAGGCTCCAGACCGTGCTCCGCCAGCAGCGCTTTAAGCTCCTGCTGACCGCTCACGTCAAAAACAGCCTGCACCCACAGTCCGTCAGTACCGCTGCGCACATAATCGGCAGAAGAGCGCCCGCCAAGCACCATGCCAAAGGCATCTATCAGAATAGATTTACCGGCACCGGTTTCGCCTGTAAAAACATTGAAGCCGGGGGTAAAATCAGCATGCGCGTCCTCTAACAGTGCAAAATTGTGAACATGCAATGATTGCAGCATAATCCCTTGCCTCGCTTATCTGTAATCCTTGAAGCGTTCCAGCAGAGTGATTACAGCTTCTTTATTTGGCAGAGCAATGAAAACGGTGTCATCACCGGCAATAGAACCAAGAATCTCCGGCCATTTCATGTAGTCTACGGCAAAGGCAACAGCCTGCGCTGTGCCGGGAAGTGTGCGGATTACCACCATGCTGTCGGAAGCACGTACACTTACGATAGAATCGTTGAAGGTACGCTCCAAACGCTCCATGGTCAGCATCGAGCTGTGCTCCTTCGGATAAGCATAGTGATAATGTCCGTTGGCATCCGGTACCTTGACCAGCATCAGCTCCTTAATATCACGCGAAACCGTAGCCTGCGTAACATCAATGCCCTGATGACGTAAAGCGGAAGCCAAATCCTCCTGCGTTTCAATTTTATTGTTGTCAATAATCTCTTTTATTTTAGCATGTCTGGTCATTTTCATAGTCAATCACCTCTAATAGCAAAATAATTCTATGCCTTACTTTTCTATAATCATGATACTTCTATAAAGGTTATGATGTATAGTAATGCCTTACGTATTTATTTATGGATGACGTATACGGTGCCTTATCATGCGCCGCTACGCCCTGTACATCTATCCTTCGTTTACGTCACGGCACACGAGAAGGTACCGGAGACGAAGAAGGGCGACGATGGCGTACTACTGCTACGTCGAGGAGCCCTGATGAAGTATACGGTGCCTTATCGTGCGCCTCCTACAGATTGCGCATTAATTTCTGTTGCCAAGTCTGATAATAATCGCGTCGCGTAAGTCTTACAAACTTCATCTCATAAGGCGATTTGGCGATATGCACACTGGTATCGTTAGGCACCTCGATAACATTCTCACCGTCAGCCGAAAGCAGCATTTCCTCACTGCCGGGAATCGGCCTGAGCTCTATTGTTTCCGACATAGGAATAACAAGCGCTCTGTTCGTCAGCGAATGTGCGCAGACAGGAGTAATGACGCTGACATCAAGCTCCGGCATAACAAGCGGTCCGCCTGCAGACAGCGAATATGCCGTAGAACCGGTTGCCGTTGCTATAATCAAGCCATCTGCTGCGTATTTACCTGATAAACGTCCGTTAATAAAAAGCATCATATGCGCCAGCTTGCTGAACATGCCCTTAGCCAGAACTAAATCGTTGAGCGCATGCGCCGTAGCAAGCAGCTTATCGCCGCAGATAACTCTGGCCTGCAGCAGACTGCGGCTTTCCAGCGTATAGTTGCCCTGTGCCAGACGGCTGATAGCCTTATACATACCCTGCAAATCAATCTCTGCCAAAAATCCCAGCTTGCCGAAGTTGATACCGAAGGCAGGCACATCGAGCGGTGCAAGGTGGCGCGCCATCTGTAGCAGTGTACCGTCACCGCCGAGGCTGACACCATAGTCCAGCGTTTTCAGCGTAAGCGGCTCACTTTTATTGTAGCTGCTTACGCCATACTGCTGCGCCACATCCACAGGCAACACCGGTTCAAGTCCCCAGTCCTTGCAGAGCTGAATAAATTCCGGCAGAGCAATGCAGACGTTTTCTTTACCAAGGTTGGGGAAAATCCCTAAACGTTTCTTTTGCATCTCATGCCTCTGTCTTTTCTGCTTTCTTATCTAAGTCGCCATGACTGCGGCCTACAAGCTGTGCTACTTGTTCACTGCTTACGGCATCGTCGTCACCCAGCGTCAGGTGCAGCAGATATTCAATATTGCCCTCCGGTCCCTTGATAGGAGAAAAATCCAATCCGGCAATGCCGAAGCCTTCACCCTTGGCGAAGCTGATAATGTTATTGATAACCTGCTCATGTACGGCAGCGTCACGTACAACGCCCTTCTTGCCGACATTTTCCTTGCCTGCTTCGAACTGCGGTTTGATTAAAGCTACCACAAAGCCTTCAGGCTTAAGGATTTTGTGTACCGCCGGCAAAATTTTATCCAGCGAAATAAAGGCTACGTCAATAGTAGCAGCATCCACCTGCTCGGGCAGGCTGTCTGCTTCCAGATAACGCACGTTGGTGCGCTCCATGTTCACTACACGCTCATCGTTGCGCAGCTTCCACGCCAGCTGACCGTAGCCTACGTCAATCGCATACACCTTTGCCGCACCGTTCTGCAGCGCGCAGTCGGTAAAGCCGCCGGTAGAAGCACCGATATCAGCTACAACCTTGCCGTCTACGCTGATGGGGAAAATCTGCAAAGCCTTCTCCAGCTTCAGGCCGCCGCGGCTTACATAGGGCAGCTTATTGCCCAGCAGACGGATAGTAACCTCCGGTGCCACCGGTGTACCCGGTTTATCTATTTTCTGTTCATTGACCAATACCTGTCCTGCCATAACCGCAGCCTGCGCCTTGGCACGGCTTTCAAACATACCGCGGTTAACTAACAGAACATCAAGTCTTTCTTTTTTCACTCTTCTTCACCCTTTACAAATGCTGCAGCCTTGGCAGCAATGGTTGGCGTATCCAGTCCCAAATCACGGAACAGCAGCTTTTTGTCGCCATGCATAACAAATTCGTCAGGAATGCCGAAGCAACGTACTTCACACTGCTCCAACAGTTTATTTGCATTAAGCTCTTCGAGAACTGCGCTGCCGACACCGCCTGCCAGCACGCCTTCTTCCAGAGTAATAATCTTGCCGTAGCTTTGCGCATGCTCACGCAAGAGTTCAACATCCAGCGGTTTGGCAAAACGCATATTCACAACACCTGCGCTGATTCTCTGCGCTTCCAGCAGCTCCGCTGCATCAAGAGCAGTCTGCACCATGCTGCCAATCGCCCAGAAGCAGACATCCTTGCCGGTACGCAGTACCTCTGCCTTACCAATCGGCAAATCCTGCCACTGCGTATCCAGCGCAACGCCCACACCGCTGCCGCGCGGATAGCGCACGGAAACAGGTCCGTCAAAATCCAGCGCTGTTTTCAGCATGTGCTGCAGTTCATTCTCATCCTTCGGCGCCATAATGGTCATGTTGGGAATGCTGCGCAGATAAGCGTAGTCAAAAACGCCATGATGCGTATAGCCGTCATCACCGACAAGACCGGCACGGTCCAGACACAGCGTTACGTGCAGCTTCTGCATGCAGATATCGTGCACGATAGAGTCATATGCACGCTGCATAAAGGTAGAATAAATTGCCGCCACAGGCTTCATTCCGGCAGCAGCCATGCCTGCAGCCGCAGTAACCGCATGCTGCTCGGCAATACCAACATCAAAGAAATGATCCTTATGCGCCTCGGCAAAAATATTCAAGCCGGTGCCGTCAGGCATCGCAGCAGTAATACCCACGATTTTATCGTCGGTATCAGCCAGCTTACTCAAGGTTTTACCAAAAACTTCGGTATAGCTTACGGGTGCATTCGGATTAGTAATCTTTTTGCCGGTAGCAATATCAAAAGGTCCGGTACCGTGGAACTTATTGGGGCTTTCCTCGGCAGGCTTATAGCCCTTGCCCTTTTTCGTCAGCACGTGTACCATAACCGGTCCGTCAATCTTTTTGGCAGCCTGCAATACATCCAGCAAGCCATCCAGATCGTGTCCGTCAACCGGTCCCAAATAAGTAAAGCCAAGCTCTTCAAAAATAGAAGTCGGCACCATCAGGTACTTTACGCTGCCCTTCAGGCGGCGGATAGCCTTCAGCACATCACTGCCGAATTCCATATTTTTGAGCCAGCCCTCAATATCATTTTTAATTTTATTATAGGTTTCGCCTGTACGCAGCTGGTACAGATATTCACTCATCGCGCCCACGTTTTTGGAAATAGACATTTCGTTATCGTTGAGCACGACAATCATATTTTTATGCAGCATACCGGCGTTATTCAGCGCCTCAAAAGCCATGCCGCCAGTCATGGAGCCATCACCGATAACAGCTACGACATTATAATCCTCGCCCTGCAAATCGCGGGCGCAGGCCATGCCAAGCGCTGCAGAAATAGACGTACTGGAATGACCGGTACCGAAGGCATCGTGCTCGCTTTCGCTGCGCTTAGGAAAGCCGGAAAGACCGCCGTATTGACGCAGCGTAGGAAATTGCTCCCTGCGTCCGGTGATAATTTTATGGATATAGGCCTGATGACCTACGTCGAAAATAATCTTATCTTCCGGTGTATTAAAAACCTTATGCAAGGCTAAAGTCAGCTCTACTACGCCCAGATTCGGCGCCAGATGGCCGCCGGTGTGCGAAATAACGCTGATTAAAAGCTGTCTGATTTCCTTAGCCAACTGCTCCAGCTGCGGCACGGAAAGCTTTTTGACATCAGCCGGTGAATTAATTTTATCTAAAAATTTATTCTCTGCCATAATTACTTCTTTCTGTCAGTCATCAGGCGAGTAATTTCACGTAACGGCTCTGCATTCTCGCCAAACATTTCCAGACATTCCAAAGCCTCTGCCACAGTCTTTTCTGCCAGCTCGTGTGCTGCCTGCAGGCCGTACAGTGTTACATAAGTAGATTTGTGGTTCTTGGCATCGCTGCCTACCGGCTTGCCAAGCTCCTCCTCAGTACCTTCGACATCAAGGATATCGTCGGTAATCTGGAAGGCAAGTCCCAGCAAATCAGCAAATTTGGTAAGAGCCAAAAGCTGCTGGTCATTAGCACCGGCCAGATGCGCACCGCCGCGGATGGCAGCAATAAAAAGCGCACCGGTCTTGCCCGCATGCAGTTTGCGCAGCTCATCCGGCGTAATCTTTTTGCCTTCAAATTCCAAATCAAGGCCCTGACCGCCAACCATGCCGAAGTTACCGGCACACATAGCCATTTCGCGTACAGTTTCGATCAAAACCTTAGGGTCAACATTCTTCTGTTCAAGCATTACCTCAAACGCCAAAGTGAGCAGGCCGTCACCGGCAAGCACTGCCATAGCTTCACCAAAAACCTTATGGTTGGTCAGACGGCCGCGACGATAATCATCGTCATCCATGCACGGCAGGTCATCGTGAATCAGAGAATAGGTGTGAATCATTTCCAGACCGCAAGCCACAGGCAAATAATTGTAGCCCTTGCTGCCCACAGCCTCTGCCGCAGCCATCAGCAGAATCGGACGAATGCGTTTACCGCCTGCCATCAGGCTGTATTCCATAGCTTCATCTACCTTGGAAATACCCTTTTTGGCAATTCTGTTCTTCAAATAGTTTTCTACCAGTTTTTGCTGGTTAGCATAATAAGCTTTAAAATCCATTATTTTACCTCCAAATCCTGGAATGCTTCTAATTTATAGCCAACATCGTTACTGTCGGTAACAACGATTTTTTCAACCTCCTGCTTCACTGTTTCCAATCTGCTGCTGCAGACACGGCTCAGCTCAACACCGTATTTAAACACCTCCAGAGCCTTGTCCAAAGGCAGCTCGCCGCTTTCCAGAAGCTGTACCTGTTCTTCCAGCTCGCTTAAGGCATCTTCAAACTTAATGTTCTTTGCAATCTTTTTCGTTGCCATCCTTTACCGCCTTTCTACCTGCTGCACAACCGAGGTTATCACACCGTCTGCGACTGTTGTCAGCAGCTCATCACCCCATCTTAGGTCATCAACACTGCTTACCAGCGTATAATCAGATTTTTGGCTCACAGAATAGCCTCGTCCCAAAACAGCCAGCGGACTGAGGCTGTCCAGCCTTGCCGCCGCCAGCGCCAGCTTATGCTCATCCTGCTGCAGATGCAGCTCTAAGGCCTCACGCAGTCTGCGCGAAGCAGTATCAAGACGCTGCGCCTGGTCGGCAAAAAGCCTTTCCGGGTCACGCAACGCCCACGAATTAACTAAGTTGTCCAATCTGCGCTGCTGCTGCGTCAGCAATGCTGACAGCAGACTGCGCGCACGCTGCTCCAGATAGGCAACACGCTGCTTGTAGCCTTCAACATCAGCCACCACCAGCTCCGCGGCCTGCGACGGTGTCGCAGCCCTCACATCAGCAGCAAAATCACACAGCGTAAAATCTGTTTCATGGCCTACGGCGCTGACTACCGGAAATTTGGAGGCAGCCACCGCTCTTACGGTAATTTCTTCGTTAAAGGCCCACAAATCCTCAATAGAACCGCCGCCACGTCCCACAATCAGGACGTCAGCCAGCTTTTTACGGTTAAAAAATTCAATCGCCGCAGCAATTTCCGCCGCAGCGCCCTCACCCTGCACCTTAACGGGATAAAGCAACAGCTTTATGCCCTGATTTCTCCTTCGTGACACTGTTATGACGTCACGCACAGCGGCACCTGCAGGAGAAGTAATAATTCCCACAGTGCGCGGATGCAGCGGCAGCTGCTGTTTACGTTCAGGCGCAAACAGGCCTGCACGCTCCAGCTTCTGCTTGAGCTTTTCGTAAGCCTGCATCAAATCGCCCACACCTTGCTGCAGCAGTAAATCGGTATAAAGCTGATAAACACCGTCGCGTTCATAAACTGCCAAACGGCCTACAGCAACAACAGTATCGCCGTTCTGCGGCTGAAAGCGCAGGTTAACAGCCTTACTGCGGAACATTACGCATTTGAGTACCGCACCGGCATCCTTCAAAGTAAAATAGCAATGACCTGAAGGATAGCGCTTAAAATTGGAGATTTCACCGACAACCTGCAGATTACGCAGCTCCGGCTCCTGCTCCAGTATATGCTTTATGAAATTATTTATTTCGCTTACCGAATAAACAGCTTCAGTCATTTTTCTTATGTAATCTCCAGGCAACAGCGGCACAGCCACTGGCATTATCACAGCTGAAGCGTCCTTCCGGCACCCACAGGCGCACACGGCGCTTCGCCAGCTTTTCTTCAACGTGTTTGCGGATATATTTGTTGGAGCCGACGCCACCAACCAAAATCACATCTCGCACACCATATGCCGCTGCGCCGTTACGCAGCAGACGGGCAAAGGTTTCCGCCAGCGTATGCTCTACGCCCAAGGCCAGAGAAGCAGCATCTGCTCCCGCCTCCAGCTTGCGCATAGCGGCAGTTGCAGGTCCCGATAAGCTCACATCAAGCTTACGCACGGACACCGGCAGCTCCAGCGGCGCTTCCGCCTGTTCTGCAAGCTGCTCCAGCGCCGGACCTGTCGGAAACTGCAGTCCCAGTGCCACACCGATGCGGTCCACAAACTGACCGGCGTGCAAATCAAGGCTGCCGCCAACCTGCGTCAGGTTATAACGGCTGTCCTCACGGCGTTCGCACAGCAGCAAATCGGTAGTGCCGCCGCTAGCATGCAGCAGCAAAAAGCGCTCCGCCTGCTGACCGCCTGCCGACCAAAGACCGGCCTCCAAGTGATTTTCCTGGTGGCTGATGACCTCCAACGGCACCTTATAGGCAGCCGCCAGGCTACGGGCAACGCTCATGCCTGCGAGAAACGCCGGCATATAGGAGTCCGCGAGCGGACGCGGATAACCGCTGACTCCAATCGCCGCCAAAGTACACTCCTTGTCGGCAAAGACATCCTCCACCAGACGCGGCAGATTGCGTGTATGCTGAAAAACCATCTCGGACTGCTGCAGGCCGCAGCGTCCCGGCTTAACGCTTAAAATCTGTCTGGCCTCGGCAAGCAGGCTGCCATCCTCCGCCAAAAGAGCGGCAGAGGTAGTATAACAGCTGGTATCAATGCCTAAATAAACCTTTTGGCTCATTTTCTTGCCAGCTTACCTAAAACACCGTTAATAAAGCGCGGAGATTCTTCGGTTCCATAAGCCTTGGCAATCTCCACTGCCTCATTGATAGCAACACCTGCAGCCAGGGCAGGCTTTTCATGGCGCATTTCAAAAACTGCTACGCGCAGGATATTTCTGTCGGTAGCAGGCATACGCTCTACTGTCCAATCGGTTGCACAGCTGTTCAAAGTCGCATCAATAGCTTCTTTGTTTTCTACAACACCGTTAACAAGCACCATAGAATACTTCTTAACATAGTTTCTGGCACTTGCTGCCCCCAGCTCCTTATGCTGGTCCAAAGCCTTGTCTACAGCAGCCTCAGGATGCAGCAGTTCTTCATGCTCATCTAAAGCTGCGTCAACAGCCTGTTCTACCTCATTACCGGTAAAGTCTATTTGGAATAACGCCTGTAAGGCAACCTCTCTTGCAAGTCTACGAATCATTTGCACACTCTCCTTGTATAAAAAATTTTAATAAATATCTTGTATGATGATGGATTCAGATTAGGCAGATGGTGCCTTATCTTTCGCCGCCACCTATTAATTTGAGGCGAAATAGAAGGTATCAGATGTGAATCAAGGGCGACGACGGCGTACAGCCTCGTACTCCTAGGAGCCCTTGTGAAGCAGATGATGCCTTATCTTTCGCCGCTACCACTGTTATCTGTGGTAGCCTGGCGGCAACAACCTATCCAACCACTCCAGCAAATCCTCTTTCTTATCCAACTTATTGCCGATAAAAAAGCCCAAGCCGATGCAGATCATCAGAAACAGTGCCTGAAAAAATCCCAGCCACAGCACAACCACGCCGATAAACAGGCCAAACACCGAGCAAAGCAGACGGCCGCGATAATTATTCCAGATATCATTAAGAATATCGTTAAACATAGCTTCTGCCTCCTATTCTTCCTTTGCTTTAATCTGTTTGAAGAACAGCTCTATTTCCTTAACCTCAATGCCGGTAACCTTTTTGATGGTTTCACGGACGTTGGTCTTAATCTCACCGGAGGTTTCCGGAATATTTATGCCGGGTTCAATCGAAGCATTAATGCGCACATCAATGCATTGATCCTCCAGCTTCACAATAACCTTTACATGATGGATGCCGTATATTTCCTGCGACAGAACAGCAATATAATCCTCCAATGCGCCCTTGCCTACAAGCACCTTGCCCTTATCGCTGTCACTCAGCTTCAGCGAGCTTACGCCCGTCAGTCCCAGGCCAGTAATCAGCAGGCGTACGCTCACCAGCAGCATAATCACGCCGCCGACAGCATAAACCCAGTTGCCCGGAATATGGCTGATAAACGCTACCATACCGGTATCAGAGAAAACGCCAAGACTGCACAGCAGCGTCAGCACTGAAGCTACCGTCATCAATATCGTATACAGCGTCAGGATAATTCTATCCGCAATACCCATAACAGTTAATCCTCCTCTAAAAACTTCCTATGCTTTTCATCCATGTCTTCCTCCGGCGGCAACTCAAAATCATGGTTATCATGGAGATTAACCAGCTGCTGCTCAAAGGAATTGGCCTCCGTTGCTTCCGCACGCTTAGCCTGCGCCTGCAAAATCTCTGCCATATCAACATCAGATGAGCTTTCCTTTTCCAGCTCGCTTTCACGCCTCTTGGCTACACCTTCAACATTGACGTCAACAAACTGGACCTCGTAACCGGTCATAGCCTCAATGGCATCTTTAACCTTTTCCTGTACCTCCAAAGCAATCTCCGGAATGCAGCAGCCGTATTCAATAACAATATACACACTGGCATTTACCATCTTGCCTTCAAAATGCAAATGTACGCCCTTAGAAGCGTTCTCCTTGCCCAAGAAGCGGTTAATGCCATCTGTCAGACCACCGCTCATGCCGACAACTCCCGGCACCTCCTGCGCCGCCAGGCTGGCAACGATACAGATAACCTCGTCGGCAATACGTATATCACCATATTCTTCCTTGTCCTGTGTTTCCGCTGCTTCGGCAGCAGCTTCAGCGGCTTCTGCAGCCTTGGCCCTGATAGTGTCCTTTATATTTTTTTCTTCCATATCCGGCACCTCCTGCTCGCTTACGCGCCGGCAGAAGCGCGACAACGTAATGAAGACAGTTATACATTATTATTTTCTTATTATAACACATTTTATACAATCCGTATGCATAAAATGTATAAAAAATAAGTGCTTAGCCTACATATGATTGATTCCGCTTTTCGCTTACAGTACATGAGCAATACAAGGGAACGCAATACTTCACATATCATATGCAACGCAAAAAGACCACTCCGCAGAGTGGTCTTTAAGAATAATTTCAAATTAAGCTTACAGCGCTGCTTTAACCTTTGCAACCAGGTTTTCAACAGTAAAGCCGTATTTTTCCATCATTATATCGCCGGGTGCGGAAGCGCCGAAGGTGGTAATGCCCAGAACATTCTTTTCAGTGCCGGTGTAACGGCTCCAGCCGTACGGCACACCAGCTTCAACAGCAAATTTGGTTACGCCTGCAGGCAGAACGCTTTCTTTATACTCATCGCTTTGAGCATCAAAAGCATCCCAGCAAGGCATAGATACAACGCTAACGTCAATGCCCTCTTCTGCCAGCTTAGCTTGTGCAGCCAGTGCCAGATGTACTTCACTGCCGGTACCGATCAAAACAGCCTTAGCCTCGTTCTTAGCCGGACTCAGTACATAAGCGCCCTTATGAGCGTTTTCATGGATGGTTGCTGCATAGTCATGCAGTACAGTCAGCTTTTGACGGCTCAGCAGCAGGCAGGTCGGTTTATGCTTGTTCAGGCAAGCCTGTTGCCATGCGGTAGCAGTTTCCAGAGCGTCAGCCGGACGGATAACGCTTACGTTCGGAATCAGACGCAGAGCCATAGTGGTTTCAATCGGCTGATGAGTAGGACCGTCTTCGCCCAGTGCAATGCTATCGTGAGTCAGTACGAATACAGACTGAATTCCCATGAGTGCAGCCATACGGATGGTAGGACGCAGGAAGTCAGCGAATACCAGGAAGGTGCCGCCGAAGGGAATGAAACCGCCATGCAGGGAAATGCCGTTCAGAACGGTACCCATAGCGTGTTCGCGAACGCCAAAGTGAATGTTACGGCCGGTTCTGTCCAGCTTGGAGAAGTAACCGCCGGTTTTCATGATAGTTTTGTTGGACGGGCCAAGGTCAGCACTGCCGCCAACCAGCTCAGGCAACTGTGCAGCCAGAACTTGGATAATATCGCCGCTTGCTTCGCGGGTAGCGTTCTTAACGGTATCCTTGAAGATTGCTTCCAGAGCAGTCAGGTTAACCATGGAGTTGCCGGCAATGCGGTCTTCCAGTTCTTTAGCCAGCTCAGGATATACCATCTTATAGTCATCCATCAAAGCATTCCAGGCAGCCTCATTTGCAGCGCAGCCATCCAGCTTAGCAGCAAAATGTTCTTTAACCTCAGCAGGTACATAGAACATTTCCTGCGGCCAGCCGGCTTTTTCTTTGGTAGCTGCCAATGCTTCACCACCCAGCGGCTCGCCATGGCAGGACGGGCTGTCCTGTTTCGGGCTGCCGAAGCCGATGTGAGTACGTACAATAATCAGAGAAGGATGCATAGTATCAGCCTTAGCTTCTTCGATAGCTGCCTGCATAGCGTCAACATCCTCGCTGCTTTCTACGCGCAGAACCTGCCAGCCATAAGCCTTGAAGCGGGCTTCAACATCCTCAGTGAAGGCAATATCGGTGCTGCCTTCGATAGTAATCTTGTTGTCATCATATAAGTAAATCAGTTTGCCCAAGCCAAGGGTACCTGCCAGAGAAGCAGCCTCGCAGGAAACGCCCTCCATCAGGTCGCCGTCAGAGGTCAGACCAAAGGTATAGTGATCAACAACCGGGAAATCGGGTTTGTTGTACTTTGCACCCAGCATAGCTTCGGCAATAGCAAAGCCAACGCCCATAGCAAAGCCGTGGCCCAGAGGACCGGTAGAAACGTCAACGCCAGGAGTCAAGCCGAATTCCGGATGGCCCGGAGTCTTGCTGCCCCATTGACGGAAGTTTTTCAGCTCATCCAGGGACAGGTCATAGCCTGCCAGGTGCAGCATTGCATACAGCAAAGCGCTGCCATGACCCGGAGAAAGGATGAAACGGTCGCGGTTGAACCATTGCGGGTCAGCCGGGTTATAATTCATAAAGCGGTCCCAAATGGTGTACATCAAAGGAGCGGTACCCAAAGGGAAGCCAGGATGGCCGGATTTAGCCTTTTCTACCTGGTCTGCTGCCAAAAAGCGAAGAGTGTTTACACATGCCTGATCAATTTTCTGCATCGAGAAAACCTCCATTTTTCCAAAATTATCTAAACTAATTATATCATATTTCCCTATATTGTCTACACTTTTTCGTTAAAATTGTAAACTATTTACACTTTTAACTGAATTCCTAAGCGAAGGTAATGATAAGGTAATGATATGGTATTATTATTTTCCCGTGCTGCCGAAGCCGCCGCCACGGACTGCTTTTGCTACCTTATCATCATCATCCACCGTCAGGTAATTGTAAAAAATACCTTGGGCAATGCGCTCGCCCTGCGGAATCGTAACAGCCTCGGTACCCATATTCATCAAAGCCACCATAATGTGACCTTCGTTATCAGCATTATTATAATAATCGGCATCAATAATACCGACATTATTCACCAGCATCAGATGCTTCTTTACCGCCATGCTGCTGCGGATATGCAGGCCCAAGAACTCGCCTGTCTGCATATAAGCCTTCACACCTGTAGGCACCAGCACCAGCTTACCCGGCTCCAGTACAACCTCTTCGGCAGCGCTGATGTCATAACCGGCGCTGAACTGTGTCTTGCGCTCCGGCATCGGGAACTCAACATCCATATACCTGGCAACCTTTTCAAAACCACGTGTTTTCATTAGTAACTCACTCCTCCAATCTACAAAAAAGAGCTGTCACAAATGCGACAGCTCTTTTAAATTCACAAATTATTTTTGTACGCTCTTCATCAGAACAGCCTTGCGGGACAGGTTAATGCGGCCCTTGTTGTCGATTTCGGTAACCTTAACAACAATTTCATCGCCAACACTTACAACATCCTCAACCTTATCTACATGCTCAGTAGACAGCTGGGAAATATGTACCAGACCTTCCTTGCCCGGCAGAATCTCAACGAAAGCACCAAAGTTCATCAGACGGGTAACCTTACCGGTATAAACCTTGCCAACCTCAGCTTCGGCAGTAATGCCTTCGATCATCTCGATAGCCTTATTAGCAGCCTCGGTGTTAACAGCAGCGATAAATACGCGACCGGTATCATCGATATCAATCTTAGCGCCGGTTTCGTCAACAATCTTCTTGATCATCTTGCCGCCAGGTCCGATAACCTTAGCAATCTTATCAGGATCTACATGGATAGTAGTAATCTTCGGAGCATATTTGGACAGCTCTTTGCGCGGTTCGCTGATGCATTCCATCATTTTGCCCATGATGAATTCACGGCCGCGTTTAGCCTGTGCCAATGCCTGAGTGAAGATATCCTTGTTGATACCGTCAATCTTAATATCCATCTGGATAGCAGTAATACCTTTTTCGGTACCTGCAACCTTGAAGTCCATATCGCCCAGAGCATCCTCCAGACCTTGGATATCAGTCAGAATAGTGAAGTATTCGCCATCCTTAACAAGGCCCATAGCAACGCCGGCAACAGGAGCCTTAATAGGAACGCCTGCATCCATCAGGGACAGGGTGCTTGCGCAAACAGAGCCCATAGAGGAAGAACCGTTGGATTCCAGAACCTCGGATACCAGACGGATTGCATACGGGAACTCCTCTTCAGAAGGAATAACCGGACGCAGAGCGCGCTCGGCCAGAGCACCGTGACCAATTTCGCGGCGGCCAGGGCTGCGCAGAGGTTTGGTTTCGCCTACGCTGTACGGCGGGAAGTTGTAGTGATGGATATAACGCTTGGTTTCCTCAGCGCCGAGGCCATCAAGAATCTGTGCTTCACGCAGCGGAGCCAGAGCCAGAACGTTCAAAATCTGAGTTTGACCACGGGTGAACAAAGAACTGCCATGCGGACGAGCCAGCAGGCCAACCTCGCAGCTTACCGGACGTACTTCGTCTAATTGACGGCCGTCAGGACGAATCTTATCTACAGAGATAGTGCGGCGAACGATTTTCTTAACCAGCTTTTGGGTGATGTAAGCAACGTCTTTAGCATTATCAGGATATTTCTCCAGGAATACTTCAGCGATTTCAGCTTTAACCTTAGCAACGTTTTCTTCGCGCTCCAGCTTGTTAGCATCCATCAGAGCATCTTTGAGTTTTTGAGCACCATATTCTTCGATTTCCGCAGCCATTTCTTCAGGCGGAGCGTAGAACGGAACTTCCATTTTCTCTTTGCCGATTTCAGCAACGATTTTCTCCTGGAACTCAACGAGTTGTTTGATTACGCCATGACCGAACCAGATAGCATCCAACATGGTTTCTTCGGAAACTTCGTTAGCACCTGCTTCTACCATCAGGATAGCGTCTTTGGTGCCGGCAACAGCCAGGTTCAGTTGGCTGATTTTAGCCTGTTCAACAGTCGGGTTGATAATGAATTCACCATCAATCAGGCCTACGCGCACACCGGCGATAGGACCTTCGAACGGAATATCGGAAATAGACAAAGCGCAGGATGCACCGATCATAGCGGGCATATCCGGAGCATTGTCGGGATCAACGGAAACAGCGGTAGCAACGATTTGTACATCGTTGTGGTAGCCTTCCGGGAACATCGGGCGAATCGGACGGTCAATCAGACGGCTGGTCAGGATAGCCTGCTCAGACGGACGGCCTTCGCGTTTAATAAAGCCACCGGGGATTTTACCTACGGCGTACATTTTTTCTTCAAAATCAACAGTCAAAGGGAAGAAGTCTACACCCTCACGCGGGGTCTTGGTGCCGGTAACGGCAACTACTACGGCGGTATCGCCATAACGAACTAATACAGCGCCATTAGCTTGTTTTGCAATCTTGCCGGCTTCAATAGTAAGAGTTCTGCCGCCAAGATCCATGCTGTAACTATGCATATCTTATGCCTCCTATTCTTTTCACACATTGTGTACCTGCATATTATTCGCCGTCAATCAGAAAAATCCTCTATATTTTTACGGCTTTTTAAAATTTTTTTGAAAAAATTTCTACAACAGACAAAAACAGCCGGCAGAAATACATTTTTACGCCATTAAAAGCCCATAAAAAGACGCATAATAAACAAAACTATTGCGCCGACAGCGGCAAAGACAATAAACGTCGGCAGCAAAAAGAAGATAACTGCCACAATGCCGCACAAAATCAGAAAAGTAATCAGAATGCCGCTGCCGCAGCCAAAGGTATGTACCTTGATATTCGGCGGCACCTGCTGCTGTCTTTCATTATAAGCATCAGCACCGCTGTCATATACAGCGCCTTCCCTGGCACTTTTGTTTTCCTCTGTGCCTGCGCTCTCGTCTATCGTCACGCCCTCAAAGGTATCGCGCTCCTCCGGACTGAGCACCTGCGCATCAATCTTGAACTGATAATGGCAGTACGGACATTCCACTGTGCCGGGAGCAACCTCGTGGCCGCAAAAATCACACTTCATATTCTGGTGCCTCCTCTCACTGCAGCAGCATCAGCAGCAAACCCTCTTCGTTAACATAACGCGGGTCGTGTGCCTCCAGCTGCAAGGTTTCATTTAGCATATCTATCATCTGCTTCAGCTTTGCATGGTCGGTAGCACGGCACATAGCAAAAACCTGCTTTTCCGTAAAGGTATAAACATCATTCAGCTTAACAAAGCAGTACATAACCGCTGCCGTCCAATGCTCAAAATCAGCGTCTGTATTATCAGGCCGAGCATTGCTACTATGCATAAAATCGCTCCACATGGTACGCATCAGCTGTATATCATAGGCAGAAAATAGGCCTGTTCCTCTAAGAGATTCCAGCATTGCCGAGGTCTTGTCCTCAAGCAGCGCCGCAGGCTGATAATCACTTATCTGCGTACTGAAATTAAAGCCCTCCATACGCACATAGATGGCATACAAAACAGAAACATGGCGTACGAACATCGGATTACGGTTGATGAACTCCTCCCAGCTCATCTCGCCGCTTTGGCGCACGGCAAACCAGTCTTTCGCCGCACTGACAACCTCGAAAAACCGCTTACGCGAGGTCTGCGACATCACCAGTCCGCGCAGGAAGTTCATCACCATAGTATTTTCATAAAAAATATGGCCCATGAAAATATAGCCTTCTGTGTCAATATTATCATCTACCGGCAGCATCAGCGTATATTTTTCATTGGTGAAAATATTTCTGCAGACATACATTCCCTCCTCCGTGCGTCTTTGCACATCAAAGAGAACCAGCTTAGCCTTAATCAGCTCATTCAAAATATCAACGGACGTGTCCATATCAGAAGCGTCACGGCAGATTACATTACGGTAATGCTGCAGCGGCGTTTTGTCATCTTCAAGCAGACGATAGTCAAAGAGAAAATAATCCCAAAAGGTCTGTGAATATTCCTCCGTGCCCGGCTTTTCCTGAACAGTACCGTTCTGAAAAATACCGCCGAAGAGAAAATCGGCCCGCTCCAAATCACGGCGGAACTGCTTCTGCGTATAGTAGCTTTGCACATCATCCAGCAAATTCTGCATTCTCTCGCCGATGTTCAAGTACACCTTCGTCGGCAAATCCGGCGTAGAATACAGATTGTAGCGGTCATTCCCAGGCAAAAAGCTGCCATCTTTGCCGACAATCTGCAGTTTTCCGTCAGCCAGCAGCTTTGCTTTAGCTTCGGCAGGTGCATTATCACGGGTAATAATGCGTTTCTTTTTCATATATGCATAAAACTCCTGCATAACATCCAGGAAATGTGCGATGTTGCTCTCCGTTGCCGGGAAGCCGGAAACATTGCGGCAGCACCAGCCTACGCAGTCAATAAAATCCTCACGTGACATATCACCGAGAAAGTTCTCGGAATTGCCAAGGTAAATACAAAGAATCGTAATATAATCCCAAATCTTGACAAGCTCGCTGTCCTTGGCTCCCTGCCAGGTTTTATAACGCAGGAAATCCTCAGCACAGGCTTGCTGCAATACCGAATTCCATTCTTCATCCTGTGTATAAAATTCTTCTATCAAATCGAAAACATTAGTCATTTTTTCTCCATTCTCTGACGTATTATGGAGATATTATACCACACTTTTGTGGCTAATTTATGTTTTTTTGCGTCAGCTGTACCGCCAGATAGATATCCTGCAGCGGCACCCCCTGCTCCTGCGCCAGTTTGGCAGCGCTGTCATATTCCACATAACAGCGTTCGCCGCTGTCCAGCAGGCAGCGCTTCACCGCTACATCACCATAAGCAGTGTGCACCACATCCCTGCGACGCGGCAGCACAGTGCGTTCCATGCGCGCACGACGGATGCCGATTGTTGTCGTTTCCGCAAAAATCAGCGCTTCCAATTTCGCTCTGTCCTCCTCGCGGCAGATAACAGTAAGCTCCCACGCCGGACGGCTCTTCTTCATAAACACCGGCTGATAATGAGCATCCAACGCTCCTGCCGTCAGCAGGCGCTCCAGCGTGTAGCCCAAAAGCTCGCCGCTGCAGTCATCAATATCAGACTGCAGCTGGCAGATGCAATCTGTCTGCAAAGCATTGCTATTTACAGAGTTTTTTTTTGCGCGTTATCCTCAATCAGCAGCGCACGCAAAATGCTGGGACGCTCATACTGACGCTTGCCTGCGCCCAGACCGATGCCCAGAATCTTAAAGCTCTGCGGCAGCTCGTCCGTAGTCATCAGCGCAGCAGCGGCAGCAGCACCGGTCGGTGTAACGAACTCGCCCTGCACCGGCAGCAAGCGTACATTAAAACCAAAGCACTGCATAATATTGGCCGTTGCCGGAACAGGCACCGGCAGCACGCCATGCTGGCAGCGGACAGTACCGCGGCCCTCGCACAGCTCCGGCACAATTACGTTTTCCACACCCAGGCTATCGGCACACACAGCAATCGCCACAATATCCACGATAGAATCAATCGCACCAACCTCATGGAAATGCACTGCATTCTTCTCCACAGCATGCGCCTTTGCCTCAGCATCCGCAATAATATCAAAAATCTTCAGCGCCAATGCCTTGGCTGCAGCACTCATATCCGTAGCATCAATAATCGCAATAACCTCCTGCAGACCGCGGTGCTCATGGTGATGATGATGCTCATGCGGCATATGGCTGTGCTCATGTTCATGGTCGTGGTCATGATGATGTTCGTGTTCGTGCTCATGCTCGTGGTCATGATGATGTTTATGCTCGTGCTCATGGTCATGGTCATGATGATGTTCATGCTCATGGCTATGCACTACAGCATCGCCGTTGCCATGCAAAAAGGCCATATCGTGGTCATGATTAGCATGCTCCTCGTCCAAAATAACATCAAAATCGCAGCAGTCAACGCCTGCCTTAGACACTCTGCTGATTTTATACTCAAAGCCCTTCGCAGGAATACTCTGCAGAGCCTTATCCAGCGCCTCCTTATCCGCGCCTAAATCCAAAAGTGCTGCTACCAGCATATCGCCGCTGATGCCGGCATTACATTCCAAATATAAGCTTTTCATAATCTTCCTCCTAATTTGAAGCCTGCATACTTGTAGCAGGCTAATGCTAAAATTCGCTATAAGTACAAATTAATCCTGCTTTAAAGTTTCATTCATGCTGCCTGTACGATAGCCCTGCAAATCAAGTGCCACATAAGCAAAGCCTGCAGCCTTCAATCCTTTGTAAATCGTACTGCGCCTCGGCTCCGCCACTGCCAGCTCCAGCTGCTCGGGCAACAGCTCAACGCGCGCCAAACTGCCATGCACACGCACACGGAACTGCTTAAAGCCCAGCTCCCACAAAAGCTGCTCCGCCTTATCCACCGCCGCCAGCTTCTCCGCTGTAATACGCTCACCGTAAACAAAGCGCGAAGCAAGACAAGCAAATGACGGCTTATCCCAAGTCGGCAGCTGCAGCTTATGCGACAGCAGGCGGATTTCCTCCTTCGTCAGCTCTGCAGTGCGCAGTGGACTCTGCACCTTCAGCTCCGCAAAAGCCCTCAGACCGGGGCGGTAATCGCCCAAATCATCCATATTCGAGCCTTCGCAAAGCACAGCACCGTTTTCCTGTGCAATGCGCAAGAAATTACTGAACAGCGTTTTTTTGCAGATATAGCAGCGGTCCGGCGGATTTTCGGCAAACCCCGGCACCTGCAGCTCATCAAAATCAAAGTAAAGATGACGGATTCCCTGCTTCCGACAGAACTCCTCTGCCTCTGCTATATCACGCTGAGGCACAACGCCGGAACGCGCCGTCACCGCAAGCGCCTTATCGCCCAAAGTCAAATGAGCCGCCTGCAGCAAAAACGTCGAATCAACGCCACCGCTGAACGCAACCAGCACACTGCCCAAGCGCCGCAGCTCCTGCTGCAGCACAGCAAACTTGGCTTCCGCCTGCATTTCTAAAGCTTTATCTTTTGTCATATTATTACCTCTGCTTACACGCCAGCCTGTTAATCTGCGTCGCAATAATCCCCGCGCCATATCCATTATCAATATTTACAACCGAAACACAGTTAGCGCAGGAATTAATCATCGTCAGCAGCGCACTCAGCCCATGAAAGCTCGCACCGTATCCGACAGAAGTCGGCACCGCAATCACCGGATTACGCACAAGTCCGCCGATAACACTCGCCAGCGCGCCCTCCATACCTGCAGCCGTCACCACACAATTCGCCTGCTGCAGCAAATCAACCTTATCCAAAAGACGGTGAATACCGCTCACGCCAACATCGTAAAGCCTCTCCACATGCGTCCCGAAAAACTCCGCCGTCTGCGCCGCCTCCTCCGCAACGGGAATATCGGCAGTACCCGCAGTACACACAACAACGCAACCGCAGCGCTCCTTATCCGGGCGCTCCTGCTTCAACGTCCGCGCCACCGGGTCATAAACAATATCAGGCAGCTGCCGCCGCACCAGCTCATACTGCTCCGGCGTTGCCCGCGTGCCGAACACCTCGCCCTGCTCCGCAAAAAGACGCTTATAAATATCCGCCAAATACGCATCCGGCTTACCGCTGCAGTAAACCACCTCCGCAAAGCCCGTGCGCTGCTCACGCGAAGTATCAAGACGCGCATAATTTAAATTCTCGTACGCCTTACGATTAAAATAACGCTCAGCCTCAGCCACAGACAGCTTACCGCTGCGCACCTGTTCAAGTACACTCCTGGAGTCCACTTTATACCTCCTTTTATGACAAAGACTTAGTCCGCTGTTCGGCAGACTAAGTCTTTCATATATAATATTAAATTTTTTCATTACAGCGAAAGCATTCCTGCAACGCAAGCAATCGCCGCAACAAAGCTCACTTATACCAGGTTCTTTACAACCGCCAGCTCCATCTTATCTGCAGGAATAACCTCGGAATGCAGCACAGGCAGGTTCTCCAGCGCCAGCATACGCGGCGGAATCTCCGCGCCGGTATCGGCATGCAGCTTCTGCAGCAGCTCAAACGGATTGCTGCCCTGCGGCTGCGCATCATCCAGCGCTGCCAAAACACTGTCGGCAAATTTATACGGACTTGCGGTAGACAGAACAACGGTATAGGTTTCGTCACTGGTCAGGAAGCGATATTTTTCCATTGCACGCCAAGCAACGGCAGTATGCGTATCCATCAGGTAATGATGATCATTATAGATACGGCCGATAGCCTCCTTCGTTTCCAGCTCATCAACCCAGGCACCGAAGAATTGGCTTTGAATCTGCTTCAGATCATCGCTGTCAATCTCATAATGACCTTCGGTATTCAAACGCTTCATATAATCTGCCACACGCGCAGCATCATGCTCTGTCACACTGTAAAGCAGGCGCTCCAGATTACTGGAAACAAGAATATCCATAGAAGGAGAAACAGTTTTAAAGAACTCACGGCGTCTGTCATAAACACCGGTATTGATAAAATCAGTCAGCACGTTATTGCTGTTGGATGCACACAGCAGTCTGTCAATCGGCAAGCCCATCAGCTTAGCATAATAGCCTGCCAGAATATCACCGAAGTTGCCTGTAGGAACAACAAAATTAATCGGGTCACCGGCAGTAATCTTACCTGCCTTAACAGCATCTACATAAGCGCTGAAGTAGTAAACAATCTGCGGCACCAGACGGCCCCAGTTAATAGAATTGGCAGAAGAGAAGGTGTAGCCCTTTTTCGCCAGCTCATCACTGAGCGCAGTATTACCGAAAATTTCCTTCACGCCGCGCTGAGCATCATCAAAGTTACCCTCAATACCGAAAACCTTAACATTTTTGCCTGCCTGGGTAATCATCTGCTGCTTCTGGATATCACTCACACCCTCACTGGGGTAGAAAACGATAATCTGCGTACCCGGAACATCAGCAAAGCCTTCCAAAGCAGCCTTGCCAGTATCACCGGAGGTAGCAACCAGAATAACAACCTTATTCGTTTCACCGGTCTTTTGCATCGAACGTGTCAAAAGATGCGGCAAAAGCTGCAGTGCCATATCCTTAAAAGCAGACGTCGGGCCATGCCACAGCTCCAGCACACCGGTGTTATCATTTACCTGTACCAAAGGCACAGGATTATCGCCGAATTTTTCCGGCGCATAGGCAGCATTTACACATTCGCGCAGCTCGTCCTCGCTGAAATCAGTAAGATACTGCAGCAGAACATCAACAGCACGCTCCGTATAAGGCTTGCGCTCCATCGCCTTTATATCAACCATACGCATCGCAGGAATATTCTGCGGTACAAACAATCCTCCATCCGCTGCCAAGCCACGGGTTATCGCGTGTGCAGCGGAAAACAAATCAGTTTTCCCTCTTGTACTAACATATAACATATATTCAACCTACTTTCTTCTTTAAATTTTGACATCATACTGCCGTCAGCGTTAATAATACGCCTTCAGGCCAGCACAGTCGTATTTCTTTCAAACACAATTGTGCAAATAGGTTATCAAGACTATAATAGCATATTTTATAGGAAGGAACAAGAGTTACTCTGCAAAAATCAGCGGTGCCACCGTTGCAGCCGTAGCACGCTGCAAATCAGCCGGTGCCGCAATAATCTGCATACCGCGCTGACCGGCACTGATTGCAATCTCCGGCCAGTTATTGCTGGTTTCATCCATATATACAGGATAGTTCTTTTTAGCACCCAAGGGTGAACAGCCGCCGCGAATATAGCCTGTCAGCGGCAATACCTCCTTCAGATGCACCAGCTCGGCACGCTTATTGCCGCTGGCTCTGGCCAACGCCTTTAAATCAAGCTCGCCGTCACCGGGAATCACCGCAAACATAATGCCGTTCTTGTCACCGCGTACTACCAGTGTTTTGAATACCTGTGATGCAGGCATGCCAACCTCTGCGGCAACATGCACAGCATCCAGATGCTCCTCGTCCACCGGATATTCCATAATACGGTATTCTATCTTCAGCTCGTCCAGACGGCGGGCTGCATTAGTTTTTTTGTTATGTTTCATCAGGAAAAACCCCCTCTAAGCTAGAGAAATTACTTCATCTCTGTTATAATAGCACTATAGTAATGTAAAATGCAAATAAAATTGTGAGGACAATAAATTGGAGCTTAAAATTATCTGCGGACAGCTGGAAATTACTCCCGGCCGTCCTGATGTAAACTATAAGAAAATCATTGACGCTATTGAAAAAGCACGCAGCCTTGAGGCCGATATCCTGCTTCTGCCCGAAATGGCACTGCCGGGTTATCTTATCGGCGACATTTGGGAGCAGCAGACCTTTTTGGATGACTGCGCCTATTATGCCGAAAAGATTGTCGCTGCCACCGAAAATATCTGCGTTATCTTCGGCAGCGTTGCCACCGAACCAGGCAAGCTCAACGAGGACGGACGCGTGCGCAAATACAACGCCGCCTTTGCCTGCCAAAACGGTAAGCTGCTCGGTGGTTATCAGGGACGCAGCTTCTTCATCAAGACATCGCTGCCCAACTACCGCGAATTTGATGACTGCCGTCATTTTTACAGCCTGCAGAAACTCTGCGCCGAAGAAGGTGCAAGTGTCAGCGAAGCACTGCAGCCTTTGGAAATCGTCATCCGAGGCACCAGCCTGCGCATCGGCGTCATGCTGTGCGAGGACGGCTGGACGGAAAACTATCACCTTAACGTACCGCAAACGTTGGCAGCCAATGGAGCACAGCTTTTATGCAACCTTTCCTGCTCACCCTACACGCTGGGCAAAAACCGTAAGCGCAACCGCCTTTTCAGTGCGCAGGCACGCACCGCAGGCATTCCGCTTATCTATTGCAACAACGTCGGTATCCAGAATAACGGCAAGAATATCTTCACATACGACGGCTGCAGCTCCGCCTACAACGGCGACGGCAGCCTGGTTAGCTCCGCGCCCATGTATGCCGATACCTTTTTGGAATTCGCTTGGGATACAGAAGCAAACTGCATCATCCCCACCTGTCCGCCGGCAGAGCTGCCAAAGGAGCCAGAATCCGTGTATCGCGCTCTGCGCTACGGCACCGCCAGATTTTTGCAGCAATGCGGCATCAAGCGCATGACTGTCGGCCTTTCCGGCGGTATCGACAGCGCTGTAACCGCCGTCATGTATGCGGATATTTTGGGACCGGAAAATATCCTGCTGCTCAACCTGCCTTCACGCTTCAACTCCGCTGCCACGCGCAACAGCGCACAGCAGCTGGCGCAGGCACTGGGCGCAAACTATGCCGTAATGCCCATCAGTGAAAGCTATGAGCTGACTGTCAAGCAACTGGAAGAAACTCCTATCACCCATCTGGCAGACGGCAGCAGCTTCAATCTGCAGCTCAGCGGACTTATTAAGGAAAATATTCAGGCCCGTGACCGTGGCGCACGCGTCATTGCCGCTGCTTCAGCAGCCTTCGGCGGCGCCTTCAGCTGTAACTCCAATAAAGCAGAGCTGGCCATTGGCTACGCCACCTTCTACGGCGATATCTGCGGTGCCATGGCCATGATTGGTGACCTTTGGAAGCATCAGGTATACGCTTTGGGACGCTATCTGAACGAAGTAATTTACAAACGTGAGGTAATCCCCGAAGCTATCTTCAATATCCGCCCCAGCGCCGAGCTTTCAGATGCGCAGACAGTAGGCAACGGCGGTGACCCGCTGGTTTACGCTTATCACGATTATCTGCTGCGTGCCTTTATCGAAAACTGGCACAAAACAACTCCGGCAGATATCCTGCGCTGGTACAAGGCAGGCACGCTGGCCGCAGAGCTAGGCTGTACGCAGGAAGCGATTAACGAAGCCTGTCCCGATGCTGTTGCACTGATTGCCGATTTAGAGCGCTGGTGGAAGTTATTCGCCGGCTTTGCCGTTGCCAAACGCATTCAGGCACCGCCTGTATTGTCCCTCACCAAACGCGCCTTTGGCTATGACCATCGTGAAGCACAGCTTACGCCCTATTTCTCGCGCGAATATTACGAGCTTAAGGAAGATCTGCTGAAATAAGCAATCTATCCGGCAGAAGAAAAACATGATTTCAAATATTTTTCTTCTGCTTCATGATTAACAAAGTATATATTTTCTCTTGACATCTGTTTAATTAAATAGTATAATACCTTTTGTATTCGGGGTGTAGCGCAGTTTGGTAGCGCACCTGCCTTGGGAGCAGGGTGTCGCAGGTTCGAATCCTGCCACTCCGACCATGCGGGTGTAGTTTAGTGGTAAAACCTCAGCCTTCCAAGCTGATGTTGTGGGTTCGATTCCCATCGCCCGCTCCAAATTAATATGGTTCAGTAGCTCAGTTGGATAGAGCAACGGCCTTCTAAGCCGTGGGTCGGGGGTTCGAATCCCTCCTGGATCACCATGAAAGAAACCCCGCAACCATGCAGGTTGCGGGGTATTTTTGTGTGTAAAAATCGCGCTTTTAAGTTGTTGATTTTTACTATTTTTTGCCCTATTTTTGGCTATTTTTTAGGCGCGTTGGCCCCAGCGTTGGCCCCAAATATAAACTATTATTTAAGCGCCGCATACACCACAACACTGCCGGCAACAATCTGCCAGAGCAGGCGCTGGCGTTTAATTTTCTGTGCCCGCAGCTGATCCTGTTTGAGCGTTGCTGATAAGCTCATCAAGGATGCGTTTTGCTCGTCGATTATCTGCTTTGAGCAACTCAACGAGCTCTTTGCTGTCTGCAGCTCCTGTCTGAGCTGACTGATTGAGCTCTGCTGCTTGCTCAGCGTGTTGCTCTGCGCGTCCAACAGCTCCTGCAGCTGCATCAACCGCAGCTCCTGCCTGTCGGTTAAGTTCTGCAGCTCTTTGAGCTTGCTGAGAGGTACTTGTACCATTACCTCCTGCTGCCGTGGTATCGGAGTAACCACATCCGCCGCTGAGCAGCAGGCCGGCAAGGCAGACAAGGCCAGCGATAAGCAAAGCGTAGGCAATAACCTTAACCTCACGCTCACCATACATGTCACTCTCCCCTCTCTGTGATGTAATCAGTAATGCCGCGTGCGATTGCGCGGGCCAACTCGTCCTGCTGGTTGATGAGCATCCGACAATCATCGTCATTGGTGATAAAGCCCATCTCGACGAGGACGGCAGGCATATGGGTGGAGTTAAGGACGACGAGGCGAGGACGCTCCTTGACTCCTCTGTCCACCGTACCCAGGCTGCCTACGATTTGGCGCTGGATCCAGCTGGCCAGCGTATCTGCAGGGCTCCACCGGCTGTAGACAAGCGCCTCAGTGCCCTTGGCTGCAGGAGCAGCCGCGTTGCAGTGCAGGCTGACAAAAATATCTGCAGGCCATGTGTTGGCGCTGAGGCATACATTGGTATAAGCCGCGTTCTCGCCAGCCAGGTTATTGCTCTGTACAGTCTTGACCTCACAGCCAGCGGCCGTCAGATAATCGGCCACCAGTACGCCGACATCACGGACGATATCTGCCTCTGTAACGCCATAGCCACGATTGACAGCGCCGGGGTCGATGCCAGGATGATGTCCGGGGTTTAAAAATACTCTCATAATTTAATCAGCTCCTTTCCGGCCAGCGAACAGCGTAAAAAGGTATAAATTATACCGGTTCCGGGTGTTCGCTTGCCGTTTTTTTAATTTAAAGTGTACTTACGATAATCCCTAAAAAATTGAAAGTATACTTTTTTAGTCGTCTTTGGAAATTCTAAAGGCTCTCGTCTCGATGGCCTTGTTGCCCAGCTGCACCAACAATAGCGCCACCATACCAAGGGTGCAACTCTCATAATTGCCCCAGGTTTTTGCAAAAAATGCCAGCCACAAAGTCACCAGCACCCACACGACAAAGCCTACCACAGCACAGATTCTGCCTACGCTGTAGGCATTGTCGTCCTTTTTAAGCATATTAAGTAATTTACGCATTTTTTCCTCCATTGAGATTATAGTTAGGCAGCTCATTAAGTTGCTCCATTAGGCTGTCAATCACGCCATTGTCCCCGAGCGCCTCATAACTCTTGTAGCAGGCGTCGATGCTCTCTTTGGCATAAATGGGCACCCAGCCTTTCTCACAGACGTAGTGATTGTAGGCCTGGATGATTCTGTCCCTCAGCAGCGCCTGCACGCCTGCCCTCAAGGCGTCGTTCTCTCTCTTTTTGGCACGGTATAGAGCAAAAATATAAGAGATAACAGCGCCAGCAATAATATTGATTATTGTTTGTATCGTTGACTCAAACATGTAACACCTCGATTAACTATAAATTATCAGTTTTACGCTGCCCGCGTCAGCATCGACCTTGTCCAGCTTAGCCTTGTCCTCAGCGCTCATCAGACCTGCAGCAGATGTCGTCGCGTTGCCGGGTGTACCTGTAAGGTCACTGTAACTGCCTGTACGTGCGACGTCTGCCAATGCGCTGAGCCTGCTAAAAAATCGATACCCCAGATTATACACAACCTTGTTCTGCACCGGGTTTGTGCTGCTGTCACTGAGCTGGCTGTCAATCGTGACTTTAGGCAGCAGGCCTACAATCGGCTTACCGTCCGCACCTGTCGCCTTGACTCCTGCCGCAAGGTTATCGGCAGTGACGGTGTCGCCGGTAAGGTCTACCAGCGTCGCACCATCGTATATAACTTTGTTCACTGCCATGGGTTAGCCTCCTCAGCCTATGGTAACGGTCAGACCGCCCTGTGGGTTCTCGCTCTCGTTATAGGGAATCGCCTCGACGGTGACCTGAGACAGATAGTTGTAGCCGCCGGTGCTGTCCGGCAGAATGGTCTGTGCGGTGGTCTTAGGAGTAGCGGTCTTAGCCTGCGCCTTAGCACCTTCAGTGCCGGACATTGTACCGGTGACGCCCAAAATCTTGACGCCGGAGCGGATGTTGGTAGCGATGAGCTTTGCCTGCTCAGTGGCGCTGATGGCCACCTTGCCGGAGCCGTCATGGTAACCGATGGGGATGGTGTAGGACTCGTCCTTTGTGCTGATGGTGCCGGTAACAGCGCCGTTGTTTTTCATTGTGCCGGTCAGCTTGTTGCCGTTGACGTAAGCAGTCTTGCCTGCCAGAATCTCAGCTACGGCCGCGGTAGCATCGCTGGTGTCTGCATCAAATGTGCAGGTACCGGTGATGAGAGCGCCGCTCTTGTCATGCGCGGTATAGGTGCTGAGCAGCTTGTCAGCAGTGACGGTATCGGCCGTCAAGTCAATCAATGTTTTGCCGCCATAAACGACCTTGGAAATATTTTTGTTTGCCATAAAAATTACCTCTCTTTCTGTCCTATACTTAATTGTATAGGAGATGATAAAAAATGAAATTGCCTAATGGATTTGGCTCAATAGCCTGCTACAGCGGCAACAGACGCCGCCCCTACATCGTCCGCAAGTATATCGACGGCCGCCAGAAGATAATCGGCCAATACGCCACGTATGAGGATGCTTTAGCGTTTTTGGTCGACTACAACAAAAACCCGTCACTGTTTGCCCCGGCCACGATAACCTTTGCTGAGGTATATCGGCTGATGGCTACTGAGCGCTACCCTAAGATAGCAAAGTCAACGGCCAACAACTATAAGGCTGCCTTTAAGCATTGCCATGAGCTGCACACACGCCCGTTTGCAAAATTGGAGATATCCGACCTGCAAGGCGTAATCCGTGGCATGAGCCGTCGCAATATCGGCTATGCCAGCCAAAAGAAATGCCGTCAGCTGATGCATCTCATGTACGAGTATGCGGTCAAATATAAGATCATACCGGCAGCGGCTGATATAACCTGCTACATCGACATAGACAAAAAGGTGGTCCGGTATCCCAAAAAGCCGTTTATCACCCGCCAGCTTAACCGGGTAAAGAAACTGGCTAACAGTGATGCTGAGCTGTCGTGCTGGGCGATGTGCATCGTGATGATGTGTTACAGCGGTGTACGTCCGTCTGAAATGTTAGCCGTCAAAAAATGTGACGTTAAACTAAAACAGCGTTACTTTATCGTCCGTGAGTCAAAGACGGAAGCTGGCGAAAATCGTGCCGTGCCAATCAGCCGTAAAGCTCTGCCCTATTATCAGCTGTGGATGCAGGAGCCGGGCAAGACGCTCATAACCGATAATAACGGAGAGCAGCTGTCTTATCACCGCTTCCGGGCACGCTTTGACAAGGTGATGGATGCGACCAGCTGCCACCATACGCCGCATGAGTGCCGTCATACCTGCGCAACGATGCTCGACAACGCTGGAGCTAATGATACAGCCGTCAAGCGTATCTTAGGTCATGCCAGCCAGGGAGTAACAAAAGGCGTGTATACACATAAGTCGCTCCACGAACTCAAGAAGGCAATAGATTTAATATGATTTGTTGCTAATCTGTTGCTTACTATTTCCTTGCCACACACTTACATCACGCATTATAGCTACATCTGCGCTGTTGCTATCGTGTTACTCCCCGACATAAATGTTGGAAACATCCCTCAAACCTGCATGGTTGAGCCGTTTTGGCGTAATTTAGACCTGCAATGTAACAGCCTCAACCTCAGCAACAGATGCCGCCTGCTCCACCTTGTCCTTAGCGGCTCTATATGCCACGTGCAAGGCGTTGGAGCGATTTGCGACCATAGCGATTACGCAACGTAAATCATCAGCTGTAACCTTAACATCTTGATTATCAGCTGTAGTCCAATCAATGGACGCTGTAGCCTTTGCTTGAGCGGTCTGTACATCTAAGGCGATAATAGCAGCGTTAATACGCTCCCTCGCCTTGTTATCATAATCATAGCTGTTGCCGTTATAGGTAATCGGCTCAACCTCTCTAGCGTCGCGCTCAGCTTTAAGCTCTGCGTTTTTGGCAGGCTTCGCAGCTGCCAGCAGCTCTGCGTCTGTAGGAGCTGGCTTAGGATATACAACGCCGTCATCAGCAATGAGGTATTCGCCGTCGCCGTTGCCAATCAGCTTATTAAAATCATCCTGGTCAACAATGACATAGCCTTGCTTAATCAGCTCAGCGATTTGCTCTTCGCTGTACTCAACGGCGAGCTTTGTGTCTTTTCTCTGCCCCTGTTCGGGCAGGATAAGATATTGATTTATACGTTTATCGTTCATAGTTTTTTCCTTTCTACGCCCATGGATGGCGGTTTTAGATTTGCAGTGGGGATATGCTGAAAATAAGAGCGTAGGCAGTGGTAACAGCGGCACATATTCTACTTCATTTCCCATTGCCTTTAATGGCATTTATCAGCTTGTTTGTTCTAGCTTTAAGCAGACAACAAGCTACAAAGGTACCTCAACCGTTTACACCTACACAAACTCAACTGTAACTTTTGCCACTTACGACGGCGGATACATTGATAAGACTATGTATGTAGCTTTGGGTTTTTAGCAGTGGGGAGTTTATACGATTGGCACGCGTAATGTTACCATAACACTGCCTATAGCTACATCCGTGACATATGCAGTGATAGCGGTGGCGCGCACAGAAAATAACTATGGCTGCTCGGGCTCTCAAAATTGCCAATACGTCTCAAACGTGACCAACAAGACGTTTCAAGCGGGCTCTTACGATGGCAGTAACGGCTACGCTGGGTTTTGGTGGATGTCTATTGGTAAAGCCTAATCCTTACCAAAAGCACACCAATTAAAGCCTGCATAACCATTGCCATTGTCGTACATATTGGCGACAAAGCTCTTATTGTTTTGCGATTTTACCCCGAAATTGCTGTTGCTGCCGCTCAGGTTACTGCTGCTTTTGGGAACGCCGACAACGCTGTATAAGACGCTAAATGCGATGGGAAACGTTACCGTGGTATCTCTGTTAACTGCGTTGCTATTTCCCCACTGCAGAATTAAGCCGTTGCTAAATTTTACATAGCCGTTCTGCGCCAGCAGGGCTGCTACGATGTATGCGCCGTCATCTTTAAGCAACGCTAAATCGTTGGATGCTATAACATCCTTAAACTGATTGTATAGTGATTCGCTAGGGAAAACGTGGATTTTTCCCAGATTAGTTGTTGATTGTGCCATTTTTACCTCCTATATAATATGGGCTGTAATCGTTGTTGTCGGGTCGCTGCTGCTGTGCTGCAAAGACGTTAAATTGCTTGTGCCGCCGGAGCTGACCTTATATGTCAACGTTGCTACGCCGCCAAACTCGCCCAAGATAAGCTCCTGCTTTTTGGCGTTCGGCAGCGGGATGCTGAACGAGCCCTCTTTGGATGCACTGTTGGTCGTGATGGTATACGTCCACGTGCCTGTTGCGCAGTCGGAAACGTCAATATACGCATAAGTATCGGCAGGAGTAACCTCAGCCGAGAAGCTCCGACGTTTTGTGCTTGACGTAAAGGTGACATTATACGTCCCACCGTCAAAAGTTACCGGGACATTATTGGTAACACCGTTATACGTCACCGACAGCACCTTGCTCGCACCTGCCTCGCCGCGTATAGCTACAGTAACGCCATATGTGACGGTATATACGGTGCCGTCTACGGTGATACGCTCCCCTGTTGCCATCAGATTGTTATCGTAGTAGACCGCCAAATAAGCATATCCGGACTTAGAGATATCCGGCAAATAGCTGCCGTTGGCGTATCGCGCTTTATACGCGGTGCCGTTGACCATTATCTTATATCTCATAGTTGCCACCTCAGTAATACTTGACAAGCTTGGTCTTGGCGCTGTCAAGGTCGACCTCTTTCCATGTGCCGTCAGCACACAGATATCTGATGCTGCTGCCTGCCGCAGGTGCCGGCACAAGACCTGCAGCGCCGTTGACGGTAGCCGTCGCACCGGACATGGCGGTGATAGATGCCCACGTGCCATCACTGCGCAAATAACGCGTGTTGTTGCCGGCAGCCGGAGCCGGGACGAGGCCGCCTGCACCTGCAGCGTATGTAGTCGCACCGGTTAGGTCAGGCACCACCGCCCATGTGCCGTCCGCCTGCAAAAAGCGGTTTTTTGTCGCCCCTGCTGCCGGAGCCGGGACTAAACCATGTACGCCGGGCCTTGCCGCGGTCGCGCCGGTCATATCCTTAAGGTCCGCTACAGCAGACGTTACATAATTATTGACGTAGGTTACAGTAGCGATAGCCGATGTGTTAACCTGCGCGGTAACGTTAGCCGCGTTGGAAAACGATAACGCTACGCCGATTTCCTGGCTGACAACAGCTGATGTGCCGCTTGGCGGGATATAATCAGGGTTAGCATCCTGCGCTACGGCGTACAAGATTTCGCCGTCATTCGGATCGCGCGCAAAAATACCAAACTCCCGCAGATAATAGCCGGTGCTGACGTTACTGTTGTCTGTTACAGCCGTAATCACACACGCACCATTGTTTTCCGAGTAGCTTATACTTGCGATGGACAGCGTCTGCACCGGGGTAATCAGTCCGGTGAGATTTTCCAGGCTCTGCCCGCTGCTGAGCGTACCGCTGCCCAGCATGCACTTTGTAAGCTGCATTCTACTTCCGGCATCGACCTTGGCCTGCAGCTTCAGCCCCTGCTTTGTCAATACCGGCTTGCCCCAATTTGACATTTATTGTACCTCCGTTTACTCAATCTCGACGTCGCCACCGATATACACGGTAACTCCGTCGGACGGATTGCTCGCCTCATAATAGGGTATCTCTTTGACTCGTATGTTTTTCCTGAGCCGTTTATTTTTTGTTTCAAGATAGCTGTCCTGGAAGGCCTTTGATACAGTTTCGTATTCGCCCTGATATTCATCTTCAGGTGCATACTCAGTAACTGTTTTTATCCCGCAGCCGATAACGCCGCGCAGCTCCTTGGTGCTCTCTAGCCGTCCGAAAAGGCCGGCTTTACGGACAACCAGGCCTTTTAACTCGCCGCAGCGCATATCAGGTCACCCCTTTGGCCAGGATAAACTCAGAGGGTGGGATTACCGTATAGACGTTTTCGTCCGACAAGGTAACCTGTACATCATAACAATATTTGCCGCAGGGCAGCCCTGCCGTGTCAGCCGGCGTAAAATCAAATTGCTGGCCCTCTACGATAACCATCTGCAGCACAGCAGCCTCGCTGTCTATGTCCTGCTTTATGGTCAGCACAGCCCTGTCAGCCTCAGACAGCGGGACAACCTTGTTCTGCGCATCGTACAGCTTGAGCTTAAGCGTAGCGCTGTCGCCTTTTGTCAGGGTTATCCTGTTTTTGTGCGGCCCGTCATACTCAATGCATAGCATATCCACTCACCTCCCTCATATCCGGAAAAATAATTTTTTATGCTGGCAGAGCACGTTTGCCGCATATACCGTGCCTTCTGGGCGATATAAAAACGTTAAACTGTCCAGCCAGCTTCGGGTGTTCTTGGCGCTGTTTATCGCCTTGACCATCTCCGCCATCGCAGCCTCATCCGGGATGGATTCCTGCACCATGCGGACGCGGAAATGGTATGGCTTGCCGCCGTACTCGTACCACTCAACCACCTCAGCTGTATCAAAGGCGGCTGAGCAGACTTCTTCGACCGCCGCCGGCGTGCCCTTATAGCGGTGACGTGCAATGGCCTTACGCACAAGCTCACGTTTTTTTGTGATATCGGCAGCCACATCATAAAAATCGACGTGATATTGCCACGCAAGCTCATCGACGATTTCTTTCGGCAGCTTTTTGAGCCGTGGCAGGAGCAGCACGAGCTCGGCCTGGCTGCCCAGCTGCACAAGCCTGCCTGAGATGGCCTGCACGATATCCTTGACCGTTGCGTCGCCGCTGATGGAGCTTGCCAAGATGCGTTGCAGCGCGTTGTCCTTAAGCTCAAGCATCCTCTATCCCTCCCAGCGTCACGCTCTTTGTGCTGCAGACGGCTACCTGCGTATCAGTCGTCGCCGTAAACGCCGGAGCTGTTACCGCTACGCGTTTTGCACCGGCAGCCATAACCCTCACGATAAGCTCGGACGGATTGATGTCACGGCCCAGCTTTGATTTTTGCCACAGGACGTAATCGTCAACAGCCGCGTTAACGGCATTTTGAATTGCTGTAGCCTGCGTCTTGTTGTCGCTGGCGATGTAATATGTCAAATTAATGCTGTAGCTGACCTTTTCCGGGGCCAGTACGCTGATATTATCAGTCAGCGGGCGCACAGTCTTATCATTAAGTGTAGCCTTGACCTGCTGCAGCATCTCTTCGCCTGGCAGCTTGCCGCCTGCCAGCAGTGGCCTTACCTCTACCTTGCCCGCTTCCGGCGACCAAACCGTAACGTCGGTAATCTTGCCGGACGCGCGCTTTGCGTGATAGATATAAGCGCCCTCGGGGCCAGCCGTACTGAAGTTTTCCGGCGCGAGCCGTATGTCCTCGCGGTAGCTGTCATCGGACTGTATCTCAGCGCCGCCCTCAGACGTTGTAATGTTGGCCACGCCGTCAACATACGGCACGGGGTCGACAAGTGTCTTGAGCTGGCCAGCAATGTAGCCGTTACCCAGCTCGCCTTTGGTCAGGCATGTCGCGCTGCCGTCACCGCTGGTTATGCCTGCCTCAATAACCAGCGGCGCATCCAGCGCAAAAAACACATTGTCCCCGGCCGTAAAGCGTGTACCTGCAGGGATGATTGTTGCCGTCTGTAGCTGAGCAGACAGCTTGACGCGCATGGTGGTCACGGCTGCCTTGGCAGGAATACGCTCGACGCCTACCAGCGCCCCTAGGTGGTCCAGGTTATCGCCGGTCGCGTATCTGAGCAGGTTCTGCTTGCCGGTCTCGTTGATTTTGTTGAGCAGCAGCACAATCAGCGCTGCTATCGTCAGCAGAAACAGCCTGACCGGGTCGCCTTTTGCCAGCGTCCTGCCGGTAATGGCCTCGTATCTGCCGATAACATAGCTCTCAACCTCGTCAGCATCAGCATCGACAAACACGATATCAGCCAGGTTATCTAATTTACTCATTGTCATTTTTTATTCTCACCTGTACTTTCGGGACCAGCACGCCGTTGTCCGTGCCGGTAAAACTGATTGATGTTATCTCCACACGCGGCTCATATTTTTTTATGACCGTAATCATCTCTGACTGCAGCCTTGCCTGCGCCACGTTGATGGGCGCATCCAGCATCTCGGCATCAATGCCAAAATCACGGTCAAGCGGCACAGAAGATTTTGTAGTGGTAATTATTGTACGCAGATTTTGCAGGATTTCTGCAGCTTCTGATGCTGGTGCAAAATCAATGCCTTGCATTGGCTGAGCTAAAACATCGTAAATCATAATACTTTCAGCCCTCCTGCGTATTCTTTCAGCGTTACGCTTACTTTAGCACTCATAATGCTGCCAAACTTGCCCCAGAAGGAAACGCTTTCATCCAGACTTTCAATAACCCACATGTTATCCGTAATCAACTTACCACCGATAACCAAGGGAAAATATTGGCCTGTATCACGAAGCTTTCGCAGTTTTTCAAGCTCCTTAGCCGGGTTTATGCCCTGATCAGCACGCAGCTGCATAGAAAAGCTGATTTTCTCTACATCCGGACCGATAAACTCAAGCACCGGCTTATTGCCAATAATATCATGCTGAGCCCAGCGCCCTGCGCTGCCACGACCATAATCATCGAATGTACGGATAAAGCGGCTAGATACAATAAATGGTATATCAGCCATGAACCCTACAAGCATAATATCAACCTCCAATCATTACATTACTGCTACCCGCCGCCACACTCCCACCACAGCTTACGCTGTCCCCTATTCTGCCAGCAGCCTTGCCGTTGATATAAACACTGGAGCTGCCGCTGGCGATAACGCCGCTATGCGTCGGATGCGCTACACACCCATGCGGAGCGTAGCTGTCACCAACGCGGCCAGCGCCTTTACCATTGATGATAACATCAGTGCTCGCGCTCACCAGCGCTGTCGGTCCGCATGCATCGTGACCTGTATCGTTGTCGCCTAACCTTGTCGCTTTTGGCATGGTGATCGCCTCCTTCAGTTCAGCAAAATGTTAGCACCTTTAATCACAACATTTCCTGTCATGTTGATTTCAAGATTGCCTTTGCCGTCATAGCGGATAAAGCTGCCATCGGCAAACGTAATGCCGCGCACAGCAGCATCACTCTCCACAGGCTTGTCGGCAGTGCTGTAAAAAGCACCTATAACAAAGCCTTTGCTAATGCCGCTGCCGCTCGCGTTTGGCTGAAAGATACACAAGACCTGGGTGCCAACCTCAGGCAGCCAATAAGCTTTCGTCTGCTTGCTGCCTATAGTTATAATTGGCAGTTCAGCGCTCACCATATTGTCCTTATCCTCAAATGCAACGCGAGCGCTGCACGATTCGCCATTGACGGCCGACACTGTACCGATGCGAATCAAGTTTTTTATTTGGTTAATATCCATCTAAACATCTCCTCACATCAATACTTGTTGTATAACCACTGCTAATATCATGCTGTGCCTTAGTAATAATATACTTGCCATCAAAAGCCCCGAAACCGCTGAGCTGAATATTCACAGCCGCCGCCAGTTCAGGAGTACCTAAAAAGCTGAAGCTTCCGGTAACCTCATCGCTGTTCTTCTCCCGCAGCTTCTTTTTTGCTAGACGTTCTGCATCCGCAATACTTGCAACCTGCTCATTAACTTCCAGCGTTTTGCCTATCTTTTTATCGGGAGCAATAAAAGTCGCTTCTATTTTTTGCTTCGTGCTACTGTCCTGATACTTAACGTGGCAGGACCTATACACGTCGCGCACCTTGCTGCGCAGGCTATAACTTTTCAGCATATCCAGCACTTTGAGGCTGCCGGCAGAATAACTGCCTTTTGGTTTCGGCACCAGCGCCACAGCCTCAGCCGCCTCATAATCTGCTTCGTCAAAAATCACCACTTGCTTATCACAGATTTTGAGCGCCAGGCCATGGTCAGCACACAGCTTATATAAAAAGGACAGGTCAGACTGTTCCGTCTGCTCTGCCCTATCTATAACAGGATTATACTCTTTAACATCGTAATACAGCGTCAAGCCCGCCTCCGTCGCAATATCATTAGCAATGCGTTTCAGCTCTGCCTTCTCCCAGCTGCGTGTACGCTCAGTGCCACGAAGATTGTTGTTATCCGGCACACTCACCGCCTTGATTTGCACTTCACTGGGCATGCCGCTGCTGGTGATTTCATCAATCTCAAACAAGCCAAAACGTACAACCTTCTCCCCGATGCTCTGCCAGTTAATCAGCTTTACGCTAACGTCCAGTGTTGCGCCCTTTTCCGGCATCCATGCTGATTGCCATAGCCCATCTTTATCCTCCAGTGTAAGCTGCAGATCATCTGCTTCACCAGACATGTTATCAGTGTAGCTTACATTCTTCAGATATTGCTGCAGGTCTGCGCTAATATCCTTGTCATTGTATTTAATGATTACCAGGCATCGCCTTGCATTCATCTTAAACATTTTAACGCCTCCATGGTGGCAGCATAGATGTTACCGGTGCATTGTACTCTGGCACTTCCAACACAATCCCTGCCGGGAAAACAACAATGTCAGCGTATTGCTGATTTGCTTCCAGCAGTACATTTAGTGATGCTTCGTCATTGTACAAGCGCTTGGCAATCAAGTCCCACATGTCGCCCTGGGTGGTTGTGTAGGTATTTGTCAATTTCATCACTCCAATCTATGTATGACAAAAGCCGCCTACATCTACTGTAAGCGGCTTTCGCCATAAAATTATTTTATTCGCCGCAATATCCCTGACGCAAGTTTAAAATCTGCACTTCACTATATCCGGCCTTTTCCAATTCTTCTTTCGCCTGCATTTGCGAATGCATACTTTCAGCGTATTTATCCATAAGCATCATAAGAACTACTTCTTTATCTGGAAGCATCGCCTTAATAGTTGAAAAGCATTGGTCGGCTATATCCAGGTTATATTCAATCTGCTCAACTAGCTCACGCTGTTCAAACGGTAACGCCTTATAAGCTTCTAAAGCGGTCATTTTGCAGCACCGCCTTCCAGAATCTCCTTAAATTTCTCCACAGCATCTTCATAATAGCGAAACGTTTCTACCTGCTTATTGCTGTTTGGAGATTTATCATAAAAATACTTGCCATAAGCATCGCTTTTTAAAGCAAATTTGTTAGCCAACATACCCACCTTGTGCGCCGTGATGCCCAAAATTTTTCCAATCTCCGTAGCAGAAAGTGTTTTCTTTTCTGCCTTCTGCATAGGCAGTACAGGAGAGCCAGCCAGTACCTCCGCTGCTTTTTGCTGACAGATATGTTTATAATCAGGTAAATCCGTTGTTTCCGCCAAACGCAGCCACAACTTACACTGCCTGCTCTGTGCGTTCAGCAGCATAGCTTTCGCCCTCTGCTCCTGTTGTGTTGTTGGCTGTTTTGACGGCTTGTTATAACTACCAGTTTTGCGTATGGAAGGAATGACTTCTGACGTTATCCAACGTTTGAAAGCTTTTGCAGATGGAAGTTTGCTGGAAAGCACGAGAGAGTATAAGCCTGATTCATTGATGATGGATACTTCACGATTTTGACCTGCATACTTGATTTGAGTACGCAGCTTATCTTCATCATCAACGTGACTAATCACTGCATTGCTAGGGTTACTGTATCCTAAAGCTTCAGCTACATCTTTACCAACAAACCAAATTCCACCATCTTGCTCAACAGTACGAATATCTCCAAAATCAGCGTTATTAAAAATACGCAATTCATTCATATGGAACACCTCCAATTTTCACTTGAAAGATGTTCCCCCCCATGTTACAATATTCCATGAAGGGAAACCTTCTTAATACGAGCATTGTCTTTTGTTTTGACGGACTGGGACAATGCTTTATTTATTTTGTAGATCAGTATATAATCTTTCAATGCCTCGCCTTATAACTTCGACTCTCGTTTCGTTATAATGCTCAGTTAAAGCATCTAATTTAGCAAGTGCTTCTTCATCGAAGCGCACACCTAGCTGCTTTACTTTAGGATTATCAGATTTAGGTCTACCTGTTCGTGGACTCATTTTATTCACCTCACTTTTTGATTACCACAAATTTATTTTAATTTATGATTACCAAAAAGTCAAGTATTTTTTTCGTCTGTCGAACAATTTAATTATACAATACTAGATAACGTATAATAAGTTGCGCAAATTCAATTCAAAAAGATAGACATAGAGACTA
>ENA-OVGE01000242-OVGE01000242.1-human-gut-metagenome-genome-assembly--contig:-NODE-242-length-53625-cov-35.040246_pt1 | contig 53625 bp, 36 predicted proteins | sample MGYA00237769_ERZ505417 | MGnify/ENA primary metagenome ERZ505417 (study PRJEB26158, sample SAMN06016403) | human gut metagenome | biome: human gut; feature: ankylosing spondylitis patient; material... | reverse complement strand
TCAAGACTCTCTTCGCAGAGAACCCAGGTGTTGTCATCCAGGTAAGCGATGCTCATAAAGATGAACTCAAGGCATTCCTCGAGGACAATGGCATCGGCTATGCCAAGATTGGTTATCCAGCTCCAGAGCTCCGCAAGATCATCATCAAGAAGGATGGCTTCGAGCACGAATTCGATATTGACGCCCTGCGCGACAACTGGTACAAGACTTCTTACCTCCTCGACCGCAAGCAGAGCATGAACGGCATGGCTAAGAAGCGCTACACCAACTATAAGAAGCAGCCTATTGAGATGAACTTCGGTTATGGTTTCAAGGGCACACTCTCCAGCTATGGTCTCGATGCCAACCGCCGCAAGCCATCTGGTATCAAAGCTGCAATCATTCGTGAGAAGGGAACCAATGGTGAGCGCGAAATGGCTTACTCTATGTACCTCGCTGGCTTCGACGTGAAGGACGTAATGATGACCGACTTGATTTCTGGTCGTGAAACTTTGGAGGATGTGAACTTCATCGTATTCTGCGGTGGTTTCTCTAACTCCGACGTTCTCGGTTCTGCCAAGGGTTGGGCTGGTGCATTCCTCTACAATCCTAAGGCTAAGGAGGCACTCGACAAGTTCTATGCCCGTGAGGACACTCTTTCACTCGGCATCTGTAACGGTTGCCAGTTGATGGTAGAACTCAACCTCATCAATCCTGAGCACAAGCATCGCTCACACCTCTGCCACAATACCAGCAAGAAGTTTGAGAGCACATTCCTGGGTCTGACCATTCCTCAGAACGACAGCGTAATGTTTGGCAGCCTCAGCGGTGATAAGTTAGGTATCTGGGTCGCTCACGGCGAGGGTCGTTTCTACCTTCCTGAGCCAGAGGATCACTACAATGTGATTGCGAAGTACAACTATGCTGAGTATCCTGGCAATCCTAACGGCAGTGACTACAACGTGGCAGGTATCTGCTCAGCAGATGGTCGCCACCTGGCAATGATGCCACACTTGGAGCGTGCCATCTTCCCATGGCAGAACGCCTGGTATCCGGCCGACCGTCGCAACGACGAGGTAACTCCTTGGATTGAGGCTTTCGTCAATGCACGCCAGTGGATTGAAGAAAGAACTTTGAAAAAGTAAAAAGGTAAAAAGGTAAAAAATGAATAATAGCGTAAGTTATCTTACATTATTTAAAACATTTACGAAGATTGGCATAGTCACCTTTGGGGGTGGCTATGCCATGATTCCTATTATAGAGCACGAAGTGGTCGACAAGAACCAGTGGATGACGAAGGAAGAGTTTCTCGATGCCATCGCTGTGACACAGACTTGTCCGGGAGCCCTGGCCATCAACATGAGTTCCATGCTGGGATATAAGTTGGCAAAAACTCCAGGAGCCATCATCTGCACTCTCGGAGCCTCACTTCCCTCTTTCCTTATCATATTGGCCATCGCCATGTTCTTCCATCAGTTCGAAGACAACAAGGTTGTGGCAGCTATGTTTGCCGGCATTCGTCCTGCAGTCGTTGCCCTGATAGCCGTCCCTACATTCTCACTTGCCAAGAGTGCACACATCACTTTTGCCAACTGCTGGATTCCCATTCTGTCTGCCATGCTTATCTGGCTCCTGCACGTCAACCCCATCTGGGTCATCATTTCCGCAGCCGCAGCTGGCTACATTTACGGCAAGTTCATACTGCCTACAGAATGAAGCCTCTGCTTATATATAATAAGGTGTAAGTCTTCAGAAAAGATGAATCTTCCAAGGTATAGATTTGTCTATTATCGGTTCTTAATTATCTATTGATATGATTTTTCTTCAACTTTTCCTCGTTTTTATCCAGATTGGCATCTTCGGTTTCGGAGGTGGCTACTCTATGATTTCCCTCATACAGGGACAAGTAGTAACACAATACCACTGGATGACGATGCAAGAGTTTACTGATGTCGTTGCCATTTCGCAGATGACACCAGGTCCCATTGGCATCAATGCTGCTACTTATTGTGGCTATACTGCTGTACACAATGCAGGCTTGAGCGAAACAATGGCCATATTGGGAAGTGCTGTAGCTACATTTGCCTTGGTTCTTCCCTCTTTGATTTTGATGATTCTTATCAGCAAGATGCTGTACAAATATATGAACACCACTGCCGTACAGAGTATTTTCATCGGACTTCGCCCTGCCATAGTTGGGCTCGTAGGAGCTGCAGCCCTGCTCTTGATGAACCAAGAAAACTTCTCATCTCCTGCCGATCCTTGGCGATTCTACATCTCTATCGCGCTCTTCCTTGCCACCTTCTTTGGTGTCAAGTTTGTCGGCATCAACCCCATCCGCATGATATGCTACTCTGCTTTTGCCGGATTGCTGTTGCTGTATTAACAGAGATTAATTTCTCCGAAACTGAACGAACATTCAATATATCTACGAAGGAATGAAAAAACTATTATATTTTGCTGCAGTTGTAATTGCTGCCACCGCATCTGTCTCAACAGCCACCAGCTGCAAGTTTGCCCCATCGCAGAATGATGGAGACACAGTGGCTGCCAGCGAATTCTATCCAGAAGACACTTCGGCACTTCATGCCAAAAAGATGGCACGAATAAAGGCTCAGAAGGCCATGACCGACAGTGTGGGAATATACTATATCGGAAGCGGATCTTCTAAGGAAAAACTACAATTGGTTTCCTATCCTTCAAGACGAGACACCTTTGAATACGGAAAGACTCGCCGCATCAAGGTTAAGGGTTGCGCTGATATCAACCACGTGGTACGTGTCGATTTCTATCTCCTCAATGGCAAAGACTCGCTCGTGAAAGCCGTCGAAGAAATCACACAGCAATAACCATCCCTCGTTTTCAAAAACAAGCCTGTTTATTCCCAAATAAGTCTTCAAATATATTGTCAAGAACTGAAGTTTAACTTCCCCATCTACGAAAGTTGAGTCAAGAATAAGAGAAAGACAACATTCTCTCATTCTTGACAAAAAAGCGGTGCATTTTTACCTTTTTACTCTTTTACCTTTAAAAGGCTATTCGTCGGAGAGTTCTTTAATCTGCTTCTTAGGTGTAACACCCAGTTTCTTCAGACTCTCTACCCTTCTCATGACATTACCAGCGCCATCGTAAAGTTGCTTTTTAGCCTTGTCAAAGGTTCCAGACAGACGGGTTATCAAGTCGCCCACACCCATAAAGGTGTCCTCAAAACCTGCCACCTTATCATACAAGTCTGCTGCAGTCTTCACGATTTTCTCCACATTCTTATTCTGTCTATCGTACTGCCACAGGTTGTAAGCCAACTGAAGAGCCATCAGAAGATTGCTGGGCGAAATGATGATAATTTTCTTTTGATAAGCATAACGACTAAGCTCAGGTTGCTGCTTCATGGCTGCAATATAGCTGGTTTCGTTGGGAATAAACATCAGAACAAAGCCAATGGCATCATCCACCAGCTTGGAATAGTCTTTTTCTGCCAGTTCGTCGATATGTCTGCGCACACTTGCCGCATGCAGTTTCATCAGCCGTTCGCGCTCGCCATCATCTTCTGCCGCTATGGCATCAGAATAGGCAGTAAGCGAAACCTTCGAGTCGATGACTACACTTCTGCCTTCTGGGAACCTCACGATGACATCAGGGCGGAAGTTCTTGCCCTCTTCATCCTTAGTGTTCTCCTGGATAAAGAACTCCTCGTCCTTTCGCAATCCACTGTTCTCGAGAATGGTTTCAAGCACCATCTCACCCCAGTCGCCCTGCATCTTACTATCTCCCTTCAGGGCACGAGTTAGATTAGCTGCATCCGAACCTATCTTCGAAGTCTGCTCCTTCAACAAAGAAACTGCTTGCTGCTGCTCCTGCTGAAAGAGTTTCATCGTTGCCTCAAAGGTATTCTGCAGTTCTTTCTTGTTCACTTCGTTCTGAGTCTTGCTTTCCTCAACCGACTTTTTGAAGTCTGCAAACTGTTCCTTGATAGGCTTCAATAGTTCATCCATCTGCAGACGGTTATTCTCCTGCAAAGCCGACTGCTTGGCAGCCAGTTGCTCTGCAGCCACTTTCTGATGTTCTGCATTCATGCGCTGCATGTCTTGCTTTAGCGTTTCCATCTTCTGCGCCCATTGCTGGTCGCTCTCAGTACGCAACTTGGCTGCATACTGACGTTCGCTCTCCATCTGTCCCTTCAGCGACTGCATCTCCGAAGCATGTGCTTCCCTCAATGCCTGCATCTCTTCGGCATGATGGGCTCTCTCATTCTTCAGGATAACATCATAATGTTCCTTCAGATTTTCTTTCTCCTTCTCTGCCTGCTGGCGCACCTGGTCGGTCAGGCTCTTAACCTGTTCCATCTCTGCCGCCAACACTTGAGCCTTTGCCACAAGCTGTGTTTTCTCCTCGCTTGCAGTTTTCGCAGCCATCAACTTGCCAAGAAAGAAGCCTACAATGATGCCGATAATAATGGCTATGATAATGATGATTTCCATTGTTTTGTTTATTTCTTGCGTTTACTCGATTCAACATATAAGGACTCTCATCCCTACAATTACCAGACGCAAAGGTACACTTTTTCTGACGAATATCCAAGCCCCCATCCTTTTTTTAGCCAAGAAAAGCCATAGCAATCGTTTTTGAAAACCGCATCAGGCTGCCACTCCAAAAGGAGTTCTTGTACAAGTCAAGCATCCTCGGAGTTCCTCGGCTGAGCACCTTCGGGGAGCAAGCTCTGGCAGATTTTTCACATTGATTTGACACACTCATCATACACCGCTAACCCTTTCACGGTCAGAAGATATTTCTGGCGAGGATGATGTGGCGAGTTCGGAAATTTCATTTTTACCAAGCCTTCAGTAATGGCTGGCGTAAGAGAATATTCAAGGAAATTGGGACGATTCTTCAAACCGACCGCCTCCATCATTTCCTTTACGCTCTTTTCATCTGTGCCGATCGCAACAACTAACCGTTTTATATTTTCAGATAACGTAGATACGGTTTCATCAAAACTTGCATGGGTGCTTGTATGGGTACTTGTATGGGTGTCACCAACATCTGCATATCCTATCAGCATATAACGGTTCTTCAGTTCATAATGTTCGCCCAACATCAAATTACGGAAGAACCTGATGAGGAATGATTTGTTGGGCTCTATACCTTTTGAAGGATTGCGATAGTTGGCACGAACAAGGGCATTGCGGAAATACCAAGAGTTGTCGGCAAACAAATCGTTGTCCACCTTGAATCCGATAGAGCGCAGATATTTGATGACAAACACGGCCGTTGTTCGTGTGTTGCCCTCACGAAACGGATGATTCTGCCATAGCAAGGTGACGAAATCTACAATGTGACTGATGATTTCATCCGTTGACAGTCCTTTATAATTAAAGTCCTTTTCTTGCTGAATGTCATATCGCAACGCCATCATAATGTCGGCAGCACGTCCATACACAACAGTATCTCCTTGCAATATCCATTCCTTCTTGCTGATGTCATAGGGGCGCACTTCACCAGCATGTTTGAATACACCCTCAAACAAGTGCCTATGAATATTCAGAAATTCCAATGCTGTAAACGAAAAAGACTTCTCGCTCAGTAGCTTGGCTATATTGGCAGCCACACGGTCGGCCTCTTCTTTTTCGGCATCGTCCTCATCATGAGTAGTTTTGTTGACATAATACGATTTCAACTGTTCGCGCACATCATCAATGGTAATATCGCCCTCAATGTGTCTGACAGCCGTCTCTTTCAGATAGTCAGACACCTTCAGTCCGTCAACATCTTGCAGACCGATAGCCGTGCGCCATGCCGAAGCCCTTTCGCGCTTATGAGGCTCTGCCACACGCTCGTAGGCTTCGAAGTCAAGGTATAGTTGTTTGTTTTTATCAGTCATAATTATATCTTCTTTAGACCATTTGTCCGAAATAATTCAAATAGTATCGGACAAATGGTTTCACTTCTCATATTAGTTCAGATAATTTTCAAGCACAGCTTTCTTTCGCTTTGGACAACCAGTAATTATTTTATGAGCCATATTTATTTGCTCTTTATACTCCTTAACTTGATTAATAACTTGCTGTTGCTCTGCGAGAGGAATTACAGGAATCTCATATCGCATTATATTATCTTTATTGCCTCTTGGCATTTTCATGCCCTTTACATCTGTCATTACGAAATCAAAGATTCGCTGACGAGCCATAACATGGTAAACATATTCTGGCAGATAATCACGAGAATCAAGTCTTATGACTAAATACATCAGGACTACAACCACCATCTTTATCTGCAAGCCATTTTTTTAAGATATGGGCGAATGTTAGACAACAGGATATCCCCTTTATCATACTTTACTGCCGAATTTATATTTGGTTCTCCATCATATGGCCTTACTCCCTCATAATTCTGCAAGAGGTTATCGGTACTGATATAATCGGCAACAGACATTTCGCTCATACTTATACGTTCATTAGAGTAATAACATATTTGCTTAAGCATTTTTACCCCCCCCCATTTTATCTTTAGTAATAACTTCAAGTTTGTTAAAGATATCGCTAATCTTTTGGCGGTAAGTTTCAATAGCCATGCGACTTGTATTATACTCCGCATCTATAGCCTCACATTCAGATATAATTTTCTTTTGAATTTCGATGGGAGGGACAGGTATTTGTAGAGACTCTATATCTGCCTTATTTATACTTGGATATTGTCCTTTGGGCATTTTCTCTATTATCTGATCCATTAAAGGTTCTAAATTCATGAAGTAAATATAAATGAGCTTATTAAGTAACCGTTTCTCGTCTTTTGACCTCAGAATGGCAAATCTTGCGCTCTTTCTCTTGGGTCAGTTCTTGCTGCTGTGCAAGCAGTTGATCAAGTTCCTCAAAAAGAACTTTCTCATCGAGTTCCTTGCATAAAGAAACCTGACAAGCACAAAACAGACAAACCAACAAACAATAGACTCTATTCATGACAACAGATTATTATTTTTACTTTTTACTAAAAGTCCCATTTCACGCCTAAGCAGGGACGGCATTTGAAGCCACCTGTTGAGCCAAAGTTGTTGCTCAACTCTACCTCGCCTCCTACACTGAGGTTCTCGCAACCGAAGTGCTGACCTACATTGTACCAGAGCTGTGGCTCGGTGATGAAGACTGTGTGCTTGGTTGTAGCAGAACCATCCTCCTGAAAGTCGACAGCATGAGTCTCCCACCAGAAATCGGCAAAGCCGTCGAACTTCAAACCCTTTACACCAAAGATGTCGTTACAGGTCCAGACAGCAGTAAACTGCAAGGGTACATTCTGATCAGTCTGACGGATGGTCTTGTATAGAGCATCCAGAGTCAAAGTGTTCTTGTAATTCTTGTCGTGCACGAGGTATTCCACACCGAAGAGCCATGCATTGTTGATGGGATAATTCTTGGTGATACCACCATTGTACTCCACATGAAGGCTCCAGTTCTTGAACTGAGTTTTCTGCCAGAAGTTGAGTGCACGTGAAATCTCCGTATAGGTTCCTCCCTGGGCAATATTCTTCTCGCCCACTACCATTTTGTCGTAGTTGAAGTCGTGGTCAACAAAGAAATAAGTACTACCCCACTTGTCCTGCTTGAACATTTCGAGGGTAAGGGTAACAAACTTACGGTCGGAACCGAAATCATACAAAATCTGAGCGTTGGTCTGTGCCTTTGCCACTGAGCTGCAAGCCCAAAGAATCAGCAAAGCCATAACTAATCGCAAATGTCGGAGTTGGTTTAAAATCATTGTTTCTTATTATAGTTTTAAATATGTACAAGAAAGCCTCCTGCTCTCTAATCGTTTGCAAAGTTAATAAAAACTATAATAAGAAACAAACAATCTTAAATAAATATTGAACTCAACTTTCGAAAATGGGGAAGTTAAAGAAGTTAAAGAAATTAGAGAAGTTAGAGCCATATACTTTACAGCTAAATCTTCAACTAAAAAGACTGTTGGCTATAACTTCTAACGACCGAAGGGAGTGATAACTTCTTTAACTTCTATAACTTCCGTACATACGAAACTTCAGAAGTAGCAACAAAACACTCAATATAAACAACGGATAAAAGTTCTTTCGTCAGCAAGATGCTGACGAAAGAACATTCCTTAACAAAAAACATCATCTTTATGAGAAAAATTTACTTAGCATGGGCGCTGTTACTCAGCGCAATCGGAGTTCAAGCACAGGAGTACAATCTTTTCCCTGCTTCAGTTGTTGACGAAAATGGCTGGTTGTGGTTCAACAGCCAGAATATCGTTGAACAGTACGTTGGTGTCTGCAATGAAGAAGACTACAAAGTAGACCCTGAAGGCAAAATCATCCAGATGGTTTATGCTGACCAAATACCAACATATCCTTCGACTACAGTTGATCCAGGTGCGATTGGATTCGGAAAAGGCGGTGAGTTGGGTGCAGATGGTTACAAGAAAGGAGCTATCATCTTACCTGCTGCAACTGATCTGGGTTCTACCAATGGTGGTGGAATAGCACTTTGCCTTCCTTCTTGCTCTACATTCAGCATAAATATTTCATGCGATAATCAAGTATCATGCCGCCTTTTGAGTACAGATAAAATTGAAACTGCATTTAAAGATTATGGTGTACGACAAGTTTATCTTGCACCATTTAAAAAAATTGCAGGAGCAGGCAATACGTCTGTAAATGGACTGGAAACAAAAACAAATGGAAAAGACAATATTACCATCAAGTCAGATAAGCCTGTTTATGTTTATTTCCAAAATACAACCAAACATGAGGTTTACATCCACGGCATCAAGGTGACCACTCCTAAACAGGAGACTGCAGGCATTGCCAACATACAGACACAGAATACAGCCGCACAGGAGGTATATACTATTGATGGCGTCAAGGTAGGCAACACCTTGAAGGGTCAGAAGCAGGGCTTGTACATTGTCAAGCAGGGTAACAACATCAAGAAGGTCATTAAATAAATGACCGCAAACTTTTATATTTATCAACATAAAACACTACAAGTATGAAGAAAATCTTTACACTTTTGTTGGCTGTCATCAGTACAATGACAGCCTTCGCACAGACAGAACCTGCCATTGAATTGCAGGCAGAGGTAGATGGCAACACCAGAACATTTACCATCGGACTGGCAACTGAAGGAACAGTACAGATAGACTGGGGTAATGGCGAGAAAGTCACATCTGAGAAGTTACCTGTATACGATAGTAAATATTCAACTATGAAAGAAGTAACGGGTACCGTTGTAGGTGATGGAAAAGTAAAAATCTATGGCGACAATATCGTTGGTTTCGGATGTCCATCAAATGTAAAAGTTGGTGCCCAAGTATTGTCTTTGGATGTAACTAAGGCTACATCCTTGAAAGATTTGACTGCCAATGCCAACAAACTGACTTCCATTGATCTGACAAAGAACACAGAGTTGGAAAAGCTGACCATCAGCAACAATCAGTTGACAAGCATTGACATCAGCAAGTGTACCAAATTGACAACTTTGGACATTACGAATAATCTCCTGACAGCAATAGACATCACCAAAAATCAGGCATTACAGAATCTTACAATCAGCCAGAACAAATTTACTGGCGAATTGGATTTATCCACCAATCCAGCCCTCAGAAATGTATATGCCCTTAACATGGAACTTAACTCTGTTAAGATTGGTAATAACACAGCATCTGCACCTAGGTTCAGTTTTAACAACAACAAACTGACAAGTATTGATGCTTCAGGTATTCAAGATGCAGGCAATGCAACACTTTTTCTGATAGGCAACCAGCTAACAGAAATCAAACTACCCAGTGCCAAGATGAATACTTTGAACATCTCTAAGAATAACTTCACATTGGCTACGCTCCCTGCCCCTGACGCAACTACTTCGACAAAAAAATTCACTTATGCTCCACAGAATGACTATGCCATTGCAGAATCTTACAAGGTAGGAGATGTACTCGACCTCTCATCACAGACAAGTGCCACTTTGAACACCCAATTTGCTGTTTACAAGTCAGACAAAACTGCTCTGACAGAAGGCACCGACTACACGGTTGCTGATGGTAAAATTACATTCCTTACTGCACAGGATGCCGTATATATCACCATGACTTCGACTTTGTATCCTAAGTTTACAGGCACTAACATCTACAAGACTACCGTCACAAAGGTAGAAGGTTCTACAGGCATCAACGCTGTTACTGCTCAGGGTGTGAAGGTAAGCACAGCAGGTAATGAGATTTCTATCTCTGGACTTTCACAGGGCGACGCTGTAACAGTAGCCAACTTGGGTGGTGCTGTGGTAGCTAACTTCCACGCCAACTCTGCCAATGCTCATGTTCAGGCTGCAAAGGGTCTGTACATCGTCAGCATCAACGGCAAGGCTATCAAGGTAGCCCTCTAATAATTTTATTTCATAAAGTGCCACATCGCATGGGCGAAACATCTCATGGGATATGGCACTTTTTTCAATCCAACAAGTACGACTATGAAGAAGTCTTTAGCACTAACCATTCTTTGCCTCCTCTTTGCCTTCCAGGCAGGAGCATTCAACAAGAACACAGGAACCGTTGGCAACACGGTGTGCTTTGTACGCTTTGCCGACGAGGATGCCAGTATTTTTGAACATACGATAGACACCTATCAGAACCTGTTCAACGGCAGCAATACTACCGACAACTCGGTATACAATTATTTCCGTCAGGCTTCCTACAACCAGCTGGAATGGAAGAGTACCTTCTATCCTGCTACTACAGACACCAAGATTGTGTCTTACAAGACACGTTACGAAAGAGCATACTACCAGAAGTATGATGCCACATTGCGTCCCTCTGGCTACAACTCAGACACCGAGGGTGAAGCACGCATGCAGGCATTGGTAAGAGAAATAGCCAACTATATAGAGAAAGACGTGGCTGACGCTACCGACATCGACAAGAACGACGATGGCTACATAGATAACCTGTGCATCATCTTCAGCGGACAATCAGAACTGAGCAACAAGCGAGGCATCCTCTGGCCACAACGCAAGGACTTGGCTTTGCCTGATGAAAAGGCTATCTATATAAAAGGTAAGAAGTTGGTGGGCTACATCATGGTTTTCGACGAGGCTAATGGTTATGAAAACTTCGAAGGCATCGCCCTCAACACCGGAGTTCTTTGCCATGAGATGTCTCACTCATTGGGCACCTACGATCTGTATCATGCTTCAGGAAGCCTCAACCCTGTAGGAATATGGGACTTGATGTCAGACAATCAGCTCGTAGCACAAAACATGACAGCCTACACCAAGTATCGCTACTGTAAATGGATTGACGAAATACCAGAGATTTCCAAAGCTGGTACCTACACCTTGAATCCCGTAGGTGGCAGCAGCAAAGAAAACATTGCTTATAAAATCAAACCAGTAGGAAGCGATGAATACTTCGTAGTGGAATATCGCAAAAAGGAAGGTTTCGACAAGAGTCTTCCTGGTTCGGGTCTGCTTATTTACAGAATCAACCCTGCCTACACAGGAGGCAACGTCAACTATAATGGCACTACCCGTTTGGACGAACAATACATCTTCCGTCCTAACGGAACCATCACATCGGATGGTGACATCACAAAGGCTTTCTTCAGTGCCGAGAGTGGAAGAACTGCTTTTGGTGGCGAGGCTACAGCCAAGCCCTTCTATAGCAATGGCAAGGAGGCACCTTTTGCCATCAGCAACATTTCTACTTGCGGAAGCACTATCTCGTTCTATCTCCACGAATCTACCAACCACCTTTCTTTGAGCAAGAAAGAGATTACCTTGGCTGGAGGCGCACAGAGTTCGGCTACAGTAACCATCTCCTCTGACGAGACTTGGACTTTAGAGAACCTTCCTGCATGGATCACTGTGAGCCAGACTGAGGGTACAGGAAATGCAGAGGTCACCTTCACTGCGAACAGCGAGAACAATGAGCCACAAAACAGAACGGCTACCATCATGGTGAAGACAGCCAGCACGGAGGCACCACTGCCCATCACCCAGTTGTCAAACATCGTAACAGCTCCATCACAACTGACTGGAAACATACAGGACAATGGTATTCATTTGTCATGGACTGCAGCTTCTGCTGGTGAGACACTCCTCTACGATGACTTTGAGAACACAAAGAATCCCAATGGCTGGGTTGTCACCACTTCGGGCGATCGTGGATGGAGATGGCAGAAAGGCGACCCAAACAAGGGCACATACCGCCCATACGAGGGAAGCTATGCTGCTACTGTGTATTACGCATGGGAGGATATTCACCAAGATGAATATTTCACATCCAAGACCTTCGCTTATGGCAAGACGCTGAGCTTCTATTCTCGTACAACGGCTGCGGGAAAGACACCCAGAAACCCTCAATATTATAATGTGGAGGTAAGCAAGGACAACGGAAAGTCATGGACACCTATTTTCAATGCTTGTACAGACGAAGACGCATCGGTGGCAGGCAAGTACACCAAGGTTACCCTCGACCTCTCGGAATATCAGTCAGCAGAAATGCAAATCCGATTCCACTGCTATGATACAGACAACATGGGGTTGAGCTACTACTGGCAGATTGACAACCTCGAAATCTTGGGCAGCAGTTCCAACAATATCACTGGATACAACGTGTATAGAAACGGCATCAAGATTGCCACCAGTACAGCGACCAACTATGTAGACCCTGCTCCATTGGATGGTACCAACACCTATGCAGTAAGTGCCACAGGAAGCTTTGGGGAAAGCAGTCCATCCAATAGTGTTGAGTTGCAGTTTACATCGACAGGTATCTCTACTCCTACTACACAAGGTCTTCAGGTAATGGGAGTTTACGACTGTCTGGGCCGTTGCATCAACAGCAAGGAGATGCAACGCGGACAAATCTACATCGTCAAGTATGCCGATGGAAAGACTAAAAAGGTAAGTAAATAAACAAGACTTCTTCCTCCCCCTATCATGGGGACAACAACCTCTACGACATTCACAGACGCAGCATCCTTGCTCGTCTGTGAATGTTTTTTATGCTCCTGTTGATTCTCCATAAGGAAGATTAATAAATATAACGTGCGCAGCTAATAACAAACTGCGCTTTAGCAACTGCGAAAGCGGAGTTTACCATATTATTTCCCTATGCCGTAGAATTGCTATTCGCTGGGCACAAAAGTGCCATAAGTAGGGCACAATTGTGCCATAAGTAGGCATTTTTGTAGTTTCCGTATTAAAAAAAATAGAACACGCATTAACCCTTCACCCTTCATCTATTCGCGCGGAATGCCGATAAACACAGGGGATTCCAAGGGATAGATGAAGGGTGAAGGGTATTTTGCACTATCGATTTCATCAGCAACTTTTTGTGTAAATAGAGGCAGTTTATCGACAAAGGCTGCTGCAATGTGAGCTAAGCTTTTCCCAAAAAAGCCAAGCGGCTTCGATGGCAGATGAAAGCGGCTTCGATGAGCAACGAAAGCTATTGCGTTGGGCATCGAAGCCGCTTGCATTTTTTTAGAATATTCTTCTGCTGAAATATAATAAAGTGGCAAAGGCGTCGTTATATTAACAAAAGCAAGAACTTAACATATAATAAAACGCCTATGAAGCAATATTCTACTTCTGATGAAATGAGACCGTCGAGAAAGACTATCAATATGATCAAACAGATAGCCTACACTTATCGCGCTATCAAAATGAATGGACGTTACGAGGCGTTCTGCCTCAACTAAAATAAGAACAAAGAATGAAACCAATCATATCCCCATCTCTGTTGTCTGCCAACTTTATCGACCTGAGAAGCGACATAGAGATGATCAACAAGAGCGAAGCCGACTGGCTTCATCTCGACGTAATGGACGGAGTTTTCGTGCCCAATATCTCTTTTGGATTTCCTGTCATCGAGGCGGTGTCAAAGGTATGCACCAAGCCTCTCGACGTGCATTTCATGATTGTCCACCCAGAGCAGTACATAGAGCAGACTGCCAAGGCGGGCGCAATGATGATGAATGTGCACTACGAGGCATGCACCCACCTTCACCGTACCATACAGCAGATTCATGCCGCTGGAATGAAAGCCGGTGTAACGCTGAACCCATCCACACCTGTCTGCGTGCTCGAAGACATTATCTGCGATGTGGACATGGTGCTGCTGATGAGTGTGAATCCGGGCTTCGGCGGACAGCAGTTCATTGAGAACACCATAGGCAAGCTGGCACGACTGCGCCAACTCATCAAGTCATCCGGCTCGAAAGCACTGATAGAGATCGATGGTGGCGTGCAGGCTGAAACGGCTCCCCGCCTGATAGAGGCTGGTGCCGATATCTTAGTGAGTGGCAGTTATGTGTTCAAGAGCAAAGACCCTCTTGCCACCATCCACGGTCTTAAAACATTGTAATATTCGAGAATACATCGTGCTCCTTAGCCATACGACGTAGGTTAAGGAGTGCGTAACGCATTCTGCCAAGACTGGTGTTGATGCTTACATTCGTAAGTTCGGCGATTTCCTTGAAGGACAACTGCTGGTAATAACGCATATACACCACCTCCCTTTGGGTAGGTGGCAGCAGGTTGACCATCTTCTTAACATCCGACATCACCTGTCCCCGCACGATAGTGTTCTCCGCATTATCGAAGACCACGTATTCGTCTCTTATCTTCGACATATCGTTGTCATCGGGAGTCTCCACGATGTTCTGCAATCTGTTGTCGCGATACATGTCCATCATCACATTGTGGGCTATGCGCATGCACCATGCTAAGAACTTGCCATTGGGCACATACTGGCGCTGCTGCAGTTTGGTAACCACCTTGACGAATGTCTCCTGAAAGACATCATTCGCCTTTTCCTGGTCGTGAACCACAAACATGATATAGCCGAACAGTTTCACCTCGTTGCGAGACAGTAACAAATCGAATGCCCGATTGTCGCCCTCGACATAAGCCAAGGCGAGTTGCTCATCGGTCATTTCTTCGAGTTTTCTCATTTTTCTAACCTCTTTAGTTTCTTCAAGTAGAAATCTTAATCTATAGGCTATTTGTTTTTATTGTGTTAGGAATGTTAAAAATCACTGCAAAGATAGTACTTTTATCAAAAACCACCAAACAAGAAGACTTTTTTATTATCTTTCACACTATTTTTTAACAATTAGTGGCTGAGGAGATTCCACAAGGAGTTAAAGGAGTTAAAGGAGTTAAGGAAGTTAAGACAACAGCCTTTGAAGGAATGTTTAGTGTTTAATTTTTATCCACAAAACATTTGTCTTAACTCCTTAACTCCCTTAACTTCTTTATTATATACAGAGCCAAAAAGAGGTTGGTGCAGGATGCACCAACCTCGTGATAATGATTTCAATAAAGAAAATTGAAATCTTATAAAAGATGCTGCAAATATAAACTTTATTATTGAGAACTCCAAGCTTTTTTGAAGGAAAATGAGTTTTTTAACATTGTGTACGCAACCATTACCAAATAAATTCATTATCTTTGTGGCGAAAATAACAACTACAGTATTAATCATTATCTATTTTAAAGCAAATTATGAGATACTTAAAGACACTATTGCTCGCTCTCCTATTGCCAGCTTGCGCCTTTGCAGCAGGATGGGACGACAATGAGTACAAGCGTATCGAGCAGAGCATCCAATTGCCCAAAATTGCCGAACGCCAGTTCCTTATCACATCTTTAGGTGCCAAGACTACAGCTACGGCTGCACAAAACCAAAAGGCCATCAACAGAGTCATCTCTCTTGTCTCCAAGAAGGGAGGCGGAAAGGTGATCATCCCTAAGGGTACCTGGAACACAGGAGCCATTGAGTTGAAGAGCCATGTCAACCTCGTTCTTGAGGAAGGCGCCACCCTTCACTTTGCCTTCGAGCCTAAGCTCTATCCCCTGGTACGTACCTCTTGGGAAGGTTTGGCTTGCTGGAACTACTCTCCCTGCATCTATGCCTACAAGGCTACCGACATTGCCATTACCGGTAAGGGAACCATCGATGGAGGTGGCAACAACGACACCTTCTGGCAGTGGAATGGCAGCCCTCGTTTCGGTTACAAGGAGGGTGTGACCAAAGAGAGCCAGAAGTTGGGCTCACGCAGCAAACTGCTGAAGATGGCAGAGGACGGTGTGCCTTTCGACGAGCGTAAGTTCGGTATGGGCTATGGCTTGCGTCCTCAGTTGGTCAACATGGTACACTGCGAGCGCATCCTTATCAAGGATGTCAAGATGATCAACTCGCCTTTCTGGGTCATCCATCCACTGCTCTCCAAGAACATCACGGTAGACGGTGTGTATGTATGGAACGAAGGACCTAACGGTGACGGTTGCGACCCTGAGGCTTGCGAGAATGTTCTCATCCAGAACTGCGTGTTCCATACCGGCGACGACTGCATCGCTATCAAGAGCGGTCGCAACAACGACGGTCGTCTCTGGAACCAGCCTTCCAAGAACATCATCATCCGCAACTGCAAGATGGAAGACGGCCATGGCGGTGTGGTGATAGGAAGTGAAATCTCGGGTGGCTGCGAGAACGTATATGCCGAAAACTGCGTGATGGACTCTCCACACTTGGAGCGCATCCTGCGTATCAAGACCAACAACTGCCGTGGCGGTCAGGTGCAGAACATCAATATGCGCAACGTCGTCGTGGGTCAGTGCAAGGAGGCTGTGGTGAAGATCAACCTCGACTACGAGAGAAAAGAAATATGCTATCGTGGTTTCGAACCTATCGTGAACAATGTGAATGTAGAGAACGTCACCTGCCAGAAGAGCGACTACGGCGTGCTGATTATCGGCCGCGACTCTTTGGAGAATGTCTACGACATCAATATCAAGAACTGTAAGTTCGACGGTGTGGTGAAAGAGCCTGTCAAGATCACCGGCAAGACCCGCAACGTGAAGTTCGACAACCTCGTCATCAACGGCTCCCTCGTTCTCAACAAGGAGGACCAGCCCTACAAGAACTATAGCGAATGGCTCACCTACAGCGAGATGAAGCGTGTGCCCCACTCTTACCTGCTCGACTTCAGCAGCAAGCCAAAGTGGAGCTATGTGATGGGCATCGAGATGGAAGGTATGCTCGACACCTACGAGCACTACAAGGAAGGCAACAATGCCATCCTCGACTACCTGAAGGAATATCCTGCCAAGATGATCGACGAGAAAGGCAACATCACTGGCTACAAATACGAAGATTTCAACCTCGACAATGTGCGCACCGCCAAGTTCATCCTGCGCATGCACAACCTCTTCCCTACCAAGGGAACAGAGAAAGCACTGAAGACACTCTTCAAGCAGTTGCAGAACCAGCCTCGCACCAAGGAGGGAGTTTACTGGCACAAGGCTATCTACGCCAACCAGGTTTGGCTCGACGGTATCTTCATGGGACTGCCTTTCTACTGCAACTATGCCGTACAGACCATGAAGCCCAAGAAGGCAGAGAAATATCTCAACGATGCGGTAGACCAGATGGTGAAGACCGACTATCGCACCTACGATGAGAAGACGCAGCTCTGGAAGCACGCATGGGACGAGACCCATCAGCAGTTCTGGGCAAACAAGGAAGACGGCAAGAGCCAGCACTGCTGGGCAAGAGCCTTGGGATGGTATGTGATGGCTATGACCGAGTGTCTCGACGCCATGCCCGAGAACTACGCACGCCGCCAGGAGGTGATCGACCTGCTGAACAAGGCGATGAAGAGTGTGGTGAAGTACCAGGACAAGAAGACGGGTGTATGGTATGACGTGCTCGACGTGAAGAGCGACAAGAACTATCTGGAGAGCACAGCCTCTTCGATGTTTGCCTATGTGCTGCTCAAGGGCTACCGCAAGGGCTACCTCTCTGAGGAATATCTCAAGGCTGGCGTGAAGGCATACAATGGTATCTTGAAACAGTTTATCAAGGTAAACGCCGACAAGACCATCAGTCTGACACGCTGCTGTGCAGTAAGCGGCTTAGGCCCTGGCCCTGGTCCATACGTCAAGAAGCCCAACTACAAGCGTGATGGCAGCTTCGAATATTATATGAGCGAGCCTATCCGCGACAACGATGCCAAGGGCGTAGGTCCTTTCATCTGGGCAAGTCTCGAAATGGAACAGCAGGGACTTATCAAGTAACTCTATAAAAACAATCAGGCTAACAAATGAAGAAATCATTATCTATCATTGCAGCCTCACTCATCAGCATATCTACCATGGCACAGGCTCCTGCTTTCCCCGGAGCCGAAGGTCATGGTAGATTTGTTACTGGAGGAAGAGGCGGTAAAATCTATCACGTAACGAATCTCAACGACAGCGGAACAGGCTCTTTCCGAGAGGCTGTCAAGTCGGGCAAAAGAATCATCGTCTTCGATGTGGCGGGCGTCATCGCCCTGAAGTCTGACTTGAAGATTGCAGAAAACATTACCATCCTCGGACAGACTGCTCCCTCGCCAGGCATCACACTGCGCTATTATACGGTTCAACCGGGCAGCAACAATATCATCCGTTTCATCCGCATTCGCCGTGGACAGGAGAAGAACATCAACGATGGTGCTGATGCCTCATGGCAGCGCAACAAGACGGGTATCATCTTCGACCACTGCTCCTTCAGCTGGAGTATCGACGAGGTGGCTTCGTTCTACGACAACAACAACTTCACCATGCAGTGGTGTACCGTGGCAGAGAGCCTTACCAACCCTGGTCACTCCAAGGGTGCTCATGGCTATGGCGGCATCTGGGGTGGTAAGTTAGCAAGTTTCCACCACAACTTCGTAGCTCATCTCATGAACCGTGGTCCCCGTTTCAATGGTGCCCGATATGGTTGGACGGGCTATACCAGCAACAAGGAATACAGTACCTATAAGTGGCAGAACGCCGTACAGGCAGAGAACGTTGATTTCCGCAACTGCGTGATGTATAACGCACAGGGCACCTGCTATGGCGGTCCTGGTGGCGGACAGATTAATATCGTCAACAACTACTATAAGGCTGGACCCAGCCATAGTTTGAAAGGTACAACTCTGAATGGACTCAAAGTAGATGTGAGCACAGGTAAAGAGCGAGGAAGCCAAGACCGTATCACCCTTGTTACACTTTCTACACAGAGCAACTCCGACAAAAACCATCCTGAACTATACGACATGACCAGCCGTTACTATATCAATGGTAATACGACCGAGACCACCAAAGGCTCGAAAACTGCTAATAAAGACTGGAAAGGTGTCAGCTATGACAAGGGTATTCCAAGCCTGAACGGCGAATACTATAGCCCCGATGCCAAAAACTTCTATGGCGATGCTGTGGCTCATACCACTATCAGTGGCAAGTCGTGTGTCAAGATTAAGATGGACGAACCAGCTCCAACAGGACAAGTAACCACCCACTCTGCTGCCGAAGCATACGAAAAAGTTTTAGCCTATGTAGGAGCATCCCTCTATCGCGACGAAATAGATGCCCGATACATGGAAGAGGCCAAGACAGGTACTGCCACCTATAAGGGAAGCATCACCAACTCACCTGGTATTATAGATAAGGTGTCAGATGTGAAGGATTATACAGAAGCCAACTTCGGTACAGGCTCTCGTCCTGCAGGATTCGACACAGACAAGGATGGTATTCCTGATGAATGGGAAAAGGCGAATGGCCTGAATCCAAACGACGCTTCTGATGCCCTCACCTACTCGCTCGACGCTAAGGATTACTATACCAACATAGAGGTATATGCCAACTCGTTGGTTGAAAACATCATGAAGGCAGAAAACCAGGATGCCCTTTCAGGAGTAGATGAGTATTATCCAACTTCTACCTCTACAGGCATCAGCCAGACGGTTGTCGACAAAGGCGAAGTGGCTTCCATCACGTATTATGCCCTCAACGGCACTCGTCTCAATGCCCCTGCCAAGGGTATCAGTATCAGAAAGATAACTTACAGCAATGGCAAAACCGCAACAGACAAAGTAATTAAATAAAGAAAAGCCTATCGTTCATGGTCGAAAAAGGGATGTTTTATGTCCTTTTTTCGACCTTTTTGCATTTTAATCGAAATTTAATGCCTTTTTTAGAACAACCTATCTAATTTTTTACTAACTTTGCAAAAGAAGATAAGAGCACTCGGCAATCTGAAAGTTGTCTTTCATTGCGCTCGTTTGCAATTTCTTCACATAAGAGTTAAATAAAACATTAATTAATCTTTTAAATCTTACGTTTATGAATAAAATTTTACGCATTTCAATGATCGCTGTATTGGCATTAATTGCTAATTTCAGCTTTGGACAGGCTTACAAAACGTTGACCTTCCCAGATGACAACAAAGCCACCAACGGAATAAGTGGTTACGACAAGACATGGACAGCCAAAATTGGTACTGACTCATGGTCAATTGTAAAATTCAACAATAATAATTGGAATAACAATTGGACATTTATAAAATGTGGTGGAAAGAAAGGTGCATTTGTAGGAACCATCACTACAGATTTTGCTATTGATAAAGCCATTTCTTCTGTTGTAGTTAATATTGATAGAATCAAAGCTGCTTCCGTCAATTCTATCAAACTTGAAGTTACATCAGACAAAGAAGGCAAAACTGTTCTTGAAACAGTAAACCTCGAAAAGTTGGCAGCAGGAGATGCCGTATTCACAATTAAAACGCCAAAAGAAAACTGCTATTACAAACTGATATTCGATTGCAAACAAGATAAGGATAATGGTTTAATTACCGTAAAATCTGTAGAATATTACAAGGCAGGTGATGCTCCTATCATCGTTGACATTTCAAACACTCCTGAGACAGCTTATACAGTAGCAAAGGCAAAGGAACTGATTGATGCAGGAGAAGGTTTATCTACTGAGGTTTATGTAAAGGGCATTATCTCAAGTGTAGGTACACTCAACACCACATTTAATAGCTTGACATACAACATTTCAGATGATGGTACAGCTACAGAACAACTGAATATTTATAGTGGTAAATATTTCGGAGGTGCAGATTTCACATCAGCTGACCAACTCAAAGTGGGTGACGTAGTCATCGTAAAGGGTCAGTTGAAGAAATACGGCGAAACCTACGAACTTGATAAGAATAATCAACTCTACTCTTTGAATGGTGTAACCACTGGCATCAACAACATCACAACCGATGCAACACTGGAGAATGCTCCTGCATTCAACCTCGCAGGTCAGAAGGTAGGTAAGGCATACAAGGGTGTAGTCATTAAGGCTGGCAAGAAGTTCGTACAGAAGTAATTTTTCTCTTTTCGGAGAGAATAAATTGGGTAGGAGGTAAATGTTATTCATAAAAGACATTTACCTCCTACTTTCATATTTACCAATCTCCAACACCACTTCACATGAAGTACAACCGACATGGAAGCCGACTGACTTATACATATTGTAGAACTGGTCTATCTATCAACATACCAGCATCAATATCTCCTTTTACTTTTACAATGCCTTTTCGTATCTTCTCCAAGCTCTTACCATGCGGTACTTTGATACCTAATGCGTATTGGCGAAGGTGCGAGGCAGAAGGTCATAGGAGCTTCTGCACCTTCAGAGCGTGCTGCTTCTATGACTTTCTGCACCTTCAGAACATATGGCGCTTACTTGCGATAGCTGAATAAAAAAAGGTCTTCTGCCGAAACAGAAGACCTTATTATTTTTTGCAACTTGCAGGAGCGAAGTCCTGCAAGAAAAAACGAAATTACTTGTTGATGAACTTTTTGCCGTTCTTGATAACAAGTCCCTTAGCATTGCTTGCCACTTTCTGACCGAGGAGGTTGAATGTAGCGTCCTCAGAAGCTGCCTCAGAAGCATTGATGTTTGAAATGCCAGAAGTGCCAGCAGTAAACTTAAAGCCATAGAAGCCAAGTTTTGTTCCTGCAGCCAAAACATAGTAGGTACCACCAGCTACAGCATTGATAGTAACAGTACCATTTGATTTAACGGCAACAATATTTTCACCCTTTTCATTCTGTGTCATTGTTTGAGACTCACCACCCTTAGCAGAAGGCAAATTGTAAGAAGCAAGAGCAACCTCAGCAAAATCACTACCTATAACATGAAATCCCTTAGTAGCATTCAACTGAACAGCAACAGTAAGAGTACCCGCTACTTTAGTATCAAACTTATAGACACAACCTGTTGGAGCAGCTCCAGTAACCAACTTACCATTATTCTTTCCACAAACATAAGCTGTAAAGTCTGCATCAGCCCAATTACCCATAGCCTTACCTCCCGCAAAAGCTGTACCAGCATTCTCGCAATAAGTCAAAGTTACATTGTTTACAGATGTAATTTGATCACCAGCTGTCACTGCGTCACCTTCCGCTACAGCGTAAGTACCTTGTGCGTTCACACTTGCTGCCATAGCGACAGCTGCAATAAGAGTAAAGAATTTCTTCATAATCGTTTGTTTTTAGTTTGTTTTTGTTTGTTTTATGTTTTAGAAATTAGTCTTTGATATGACTACGATGCAAAAATACAACTTAATCGTAAAAAATGCAAGACAAAAATGCAAGAATTCATCGTAAACGTTTACGTGAGTTTAATTAGATTAAGGAGGAACAACTATCAAGATTTTGCATTACCTTTGTACTCAAGTCTAAGCTGCACTCGGCATAACATTCAAGCAAGTTTGATGTTCTGCGCTCGTTTGCAAAGACTTTGTACCCAAAAGCAGTACCCTTAACTCCTAATCTTATTTACTGGAAACAATATAAAGTATATATAACCTAAAAAAGTAACAAACAAATGAACAGAAATCTACTAAGATTCGGACTACTATGCTTAGTCCTACTCGTTTCAGTCGTTACAAAGGCTGGTGATTTCCGAGACATTAAGCTCGACTTGGCAAGCGGCAGTTTATTTACTGCTGATGAAATGTCAACTAAGTCGGCTACATCTTTCGGAGTCTCAATAGCCACCGACGGAAGCGCGACTCGTGTTGCGGCAGATGCAACGGATGCTAATGCTGTGATTTCATGCAAGTATCATGACAATCAACATGGAGTGACCAACTTCAAGGCAACAGTCCCTGTAACAGGTCCCGTAAAAATCACAATGGGTAATTGTTTCTATGGTAGTACTGCCACTGTAAAAGACGCACAAGGAACCACCATCGGAACAATTAATGTAAAAGAAGCAGGAAATTGCTGGCATGGTAACAAAACCGCCAATGTAACCTCTTGCGTTTACAAAGGCACAGAAGCCACTACCCTTACTATAGAAGGTGGAGGCTATGTTCCTTATTTGGCTGTTGAGGCTGTAAACGCTGCTGACTTGGCAAGTGACATTACCCTCACTTACTCTTTGGGAACAACGACAGCAGAAGGAACACTCCCTGCAAGCGCGACGGTAGAAGTGGGAAGCAGTTATACACTTCCTGTCAATACCACACTCTACGTAGCAGGCAGCACTTTGACAGGCTGGACAGATGGCACCAACACCTACAAGCCTGGTGAAACCATCACTGCTCCAAGCGCAAGTGCTACACTGACCCCAGTGTTCACTGCCAACACCAAGTCGCTTGCCGACCGCACAGAGGCAACATCCCTCACCTATTACTTCGGTCACCAAAATGGTGCCCAGGATATCAACTATCAAGGAAAGAAAGGCATTTTGGTAACCCAGGCTACTGTTGATGGTGAAACCATTGATGTAAAGATTGACCTCGACGGAACACCAAGCGGAGCTAAGTTCAACAATGCAGGTCGTGCAGACGAATGGGCACAGATGAATGCAAACGGCATCATCACCGTTCCTTCTTGCAAAGGTGCAACCATCGAAATGGCTGCATACGGCAATATCACTACTACAACAATTGACGGACAGGCTGAATATACTCCAGGTAAAGTGATCAGCCAGACCATTGCATCAAGTGCTGAAACAGTGAACATCGTCATTGGCGATGGTTCATATTACAACTATTTGAAGATTACCCTTCCTGTCGTTGCAAGCAAACCTGCTGGCAAGACTTTCAACAATGAGGCTGCCAGCGTCGTATTTACGATGAACGACCTCAGCAATGCAAATGCCAACACAACCTCTCCTACTGATGCTTTCAGCACCATTGCATTTGATTACGGAGCAAACTTATCTTTGAAAGGAATTCTCGAAATTACCAAGGCGGATGGTACCGCATCAGGTATCAAAGGTCTCAAAATTGGTAATGACTCAGGAAAGAAGGAAACAGAAATCAACTGGTTTGTTCGTCCTGCTGCAGGACTTACTTTCACCCCAACCAAGGTGAGCGGTTATGTAAACCGCTGTGGCACGGATGTAGAAAACGGAATCGTTATTAGCGCCCATAAGGCAAACGGAGAAATGGTAACACTGGGCACCTATACCGCATGGCGCCAAGGAAAGGCTACATCAAAACAACCATATGATAACACCGCTATCCATCAGTTTGAAATCACACTGACAGCAGAGCAGCAGGCAGCCTTGGCTGGTACAGATGGCTTCTATCTGACATCTACTATCGGTGTAGCTTCTAACAAGCAGGCTGTTTTCGGTCCTGTTACTATCGAAGGCACCGTCAACGGAACACTCGTTGCAGTAAACAAATACAAACTCTCTGCCGTTGCCAACCCTAAAGGCATCGCAGACGTTACCGTCTATCCTAAGTCTGACGAATATCAAGAGAACGACGAGGTAACACTGACTGCAGCCGATAAATTCGGTTATAATTTTGTCAACTGGACAGACAAGAACGGCACAGTGCTTTCTACTGAGAGCAAATTCAAATACACCGTGACAGAAGACCAGACTCTCACTGCCAACTACAAGAAGGTAAACACCTATGCACTCGACGTAAACGTAGAAGGTGGCGCCAAGGACTATATGGTGACTCTCTCTCCTGCCCCAGAGATGGTAGATGGCAAGAAGATGTATGAAGAAGGTACAGAGGTAACTCTTACCGCAACAGGAAACGACATCATCGACTTCAACAACTGGAGCAATGGTGAGACAACAGCAGAAATCAAGACGACGATGAATGCAGACCAGACTTTCACTGCCACATTCTCGGCCAAGGACTACATCGTGGCATGGGACTTCTATCAGGAAGGCAAGGAAGGTCGCACTGCCGACTTTGCTGCAGCCGACAATGACGCTGTACAGCTCGTACTCCGTGATGCAGAAGGCAACTCATACGGCTGGCTCGACAAGAGCAACACGGCTGGTGGTTACGAAGGCAAGAATGCAGCTGTCAACTGGACCAAGACATCAACAAAGGCTCTGGGTGAAACCTACTGGCAGACCAAGTTCAACGCCACAGCATTCACCGACATCAAGGTAAAGAGCAGCATGCTCTACAATTATAATGCTTACGAGACCTACAATGTAGAGTACTCTCTTGATGGCGAGAAATGGACCAAGGTTGGCGCCATCACGATGCCAGGAGCCAAGGCATGGACTGCAGGCGAGTTCACTCTCCCTGCCGATGCCAACAACCAGGCTGCAGTATTTGTTCGCTGGATTGCCGACAAGACTTCATCTGTCAAGGGAACAACAGGAACCAACGACGGTATCGCTCTCGCTCAGATCTATATCACAGGTACAGCCAAGCTCTTCGATGACGGCACAGCTCCTGTACTCCAGAGCCAGGTACCTGCAGCAGGTGCAACCAATGCTTCAGCCAATGGTAAGATTGTATTGACATTCGATGAGAAGGTGAAACTGACAGAAAGCGCCAAGGCAACCCTCAATGGTCAGGTTTTGACCGGTACCGTATCTGGCAAGACCATCACCTTTGCCTACAAGGGATTGAGCTATGCCACAGAATATACCTTCGCTCTCGCAGCTGGTTCAGTAGCCGACTTGACCGACAATGCCATCCAGAGCGACATTACCTTCAGCTTCACCACCAAGGAGAAGCCTGCAGTGACCAAGGCTCTCTATGACTTCATCGTACCAACAAACGGAACATTCACTGAAGCTCTCGCAGCAGCTGCCAAGCGTGCTGATACCAGCAAGCGTTTCCGCATCTTCATCAAGCAGGGCGACTATAAGATTCCTGCCAACCCGAACAGCATGGTGACTGGTATTGATGGCAAGCAGTATCCAAGTGCTACCACCTATATGAATACCCCAAATGTATCTATCATCGGTGAAAGCAACGAGAACACCTCTATCACCAATACAGTACCAGCTGCGGAGTGCGACAACGGATTCGGCATGGCAAACGTACTGGAAGGTATCGGACATGGTGATGTATTGAGCTTGGAAAGCGGTGCAACAAACACCTACTTCCAGGACATCAAGATGTACAGCAGCATGGGCGACAAGAAGGGTCGCGACATCGTACTCAACGACAAGAGTAACAAGACCATCTGCAAGAACGTAAACCTCTGGGCTTATCAGGACACTTATGTATCCAACAACCAGAAGGGTCGCTTCTACTTCGAGGGCGGTATCCTGCGTGGCAACACCGACTACCTCTGCGGTAAGGGTGACGTATATTATAATAATGTAGATCTCCTGATGTGTGGCACCGGCTATCTCGCCGTACCTTCACAGCCTACTAAGTATGGTTACATCTTCAAGGATTGTACCATCAAGGACGGATCAAGCACAGGTATCAACGGCAAGTACAAGCTCGGTCGTCCTTGGGGCAAGGGCACTCCTATCGCACTCTTCATCGACACCAAGATGGAAGTGATTCCTACAGCAGCAGGTTGGGACGAGATGAGCGGTGGTTATCCTAAGCGATTTGCTGAATACAACTCTACCACAGCTACAGGCACTGCAGTAGACCTGAGCGGAAGAAAGCAGGTATATGATGCCTACGATGCAAAGGATGGAAACAACTATACCAACCGTCGCGAAGAGACAGCAGAAAATCCTGTCCTCACAGCAGAGGAAGCTGCATTCTACAGCATTGAGACCGTCATGGGCGGTGATGATGACTGGGATCCTACAGCAGCCACAGAGCAGGCTTCTGCTCCAACTAATGTGAAGATTGCTGGTAACAACCTGACCTGGGACAACAGCAACTATGCTCTGCTCTGGGCTGTATGCAAGAACGGCAAGGTGGTTGCCTTCACCGTTGAGCCTACCTACAACGTTGACGATGCTTCTGCGACATGGAGTGTCCGTGCTGCCAACGAGATGGGTGGTCTTGGCGAGGCTACCGTAGCAAGCACCAGCACCGGCATTGAGAACATCGCAACTTCTTCCGATGTTTTGAGCACCAAGATCTACTCTGCCAATGGTGTTCAGGTAAGCAAGTTGCAGCGTGGCATCAACATCGTCGTAAAGACCATGACTGATGGTAGCAAGAAGACCAGCAAAGTGGTACTGAAGTAAAAGAAACTTCTGAATAAATAAAAAAGGTGCAATGCCCGTTCGTGGGTGTTGCACCTTTTGTTTTTTATACGAAAAATTTTTTTTTACGCAAATATTGAAAACGTTTACGTAGATTTTAACACACCATATTTATTAAAAAACCAAAAAAGATAGTATCTTTGCAGCGAAGAAATATATTTTTTTACTAATCTAACCAAATAAATGTATGTCTGGTAATTTAAAACAAATTAGAATTGCGTTGGTTAGCATCATGCTGTTTTTTGCAGCAAGCCTATCTGCGCAAACCGTAAAGGGTACAGTTATCGACAATACGGGCGAGCCAGTAATCGGCGCCTCTGTCTTCGAGCAGGGTGTGCAGAGCAATGGCGTTGCTACCGATATTGATGGTAATTTCACCTTAACATTGAAAGGCAACAGTAAGAAACTGAAGATCTCATACATCGGTATGAAGACTCAGGTCGTAAATGTTGCAGGTAAATCAACCGTTTCCGTAAAGCTCGAGGACGAGTCCAACAGCCTTAACGACGTTGTCGTTATCGGTTACGGTACCGTAAAGAAGAAGGACTTGACAGGTTCTGTGTCTTCCATTTCTTCTAAGGAAATCGCCAACGTTCCTGTATCTAACGTCAGCGAGGCAATGACCGGTAAGTTGGCTGGTGTGAACATCACCACAACCGAAGGTTCACCTGACGCAGAGGTAAAGATCCGTGTACGTGGTGGTGGTTCTTTGTCACAGGACAACTCTCCTCTTTACATTGTTGATGGCTTCCCTGTAAGCTCTATCAGCGATATCGCTCCAAGCGAAATTGCAACCATCGACGTTTTGAAGGATGCCTCTTCTACAGCTATTTATGGTGCCCGTGGTGCTAATGGTGTTATCATCATTACTACCAAGAGTGGTTCTGAAGGTAAGACTCAGGTAAACTTCAACGCTTCTTACGGCTGGAAGAAGAACGCTAAGGAAATCGAAGTTCTCAATCCTTATGAATTCGTACTCTACCAGTACGAAACTGCAAGCGCCAGCAACAACCCATCAAACCTGGGTGGTAGCAACTATGGTAACTATGCAGACTATGACATCTGGAAATCAAGAACAGGTCACAACTTCCAGGATGAGGTATTCGGTCGTACAGGTACACAGGCCATCTACAATGCCAACGTAAGTGGTGGTAGCAAGGACTTCAAGTACAATGTAAGCTATGCTCACAATCAGGAGAACAGCATCATGGAGAAGTCTGGCTACAACAAGGACAATATCGGTGCCAAGTTGCAGGCTAAGCTCAACAAGTGGCTTACATTCGACTTTAATGCTCGTATGGCATACCAGAAGATCAAGGGCCTTAGCGGTGGTGCTGACACCAATGATAGCAATGCTGCCAACTCAACCGTAGCACAGACCATCACCTTCGCTCCTATCCAGGAGTTGGTATCTGCTGATGAAGACGAGGAAAACTCATCTTCTTCCCGCCGCTCACCAATGGAACGTCTGGATGGTACTTACAAATTGCAGACACGTTTCCAGCAGAACTACAATGCTGCTCTGACATGGAAACCATTCAAGCACTGGACTGCCAAAACCGAGTTTGGCTATGGCTGGAAATACTATGACACAGACCAGGCATGGACAGCTTTGGCTGTTAACAACTCTAAGTTTGGTCACAATGGTCGTCCTCAGGCTCAGTTCGTACGCGACACATACAAGTCATGGCGCAACGCCAATACTTTGACTTATGACAACAATAAGCTCTTCGGTGGCCGTGATCACCTGAACGTATTGATTGGTCATGAGTGGAGCTCTGATATGCAGACTACACGTACCAGCACATCAGTAGACTTCCCTGTAGATTTCACTATCGATCAGATTCTTTCTTTCACCAATACAGCAGAAAGCACTCTGGGCAACGAGGTTGACATCAAGGCTAAGGACAATATGCTTTCTTTCTTCGGTCGTATCAACTACACCTTGGCAGACAAGTACTTGATGACCTTCACTCTGCGTGAGGATGGTTCTTCTAAGTTTGGTAAGGGCAATCGTTGGGGCTTGTTCCCATCATTGGCTTTGGCATGGCGTATGTCTGACGAGAAGTTTATGAAGGGCGCCGACAAGTGGCTCTCTAACTTGAAGCTTCGTCTTTCTTTGGGTACAGCAGGTAACAACCGCATCCCTTCTGGTATGCTTTCTCCTACTTATGGCGTGGCTGATGCTGCTGGCAAGCACCCAGGCTTCAATGAGGTGAACACTGGTATGCTCGAGTCTTATAAGGCTAACGGCAAGACCGTTCTCTACAATCCTAACTTGAAGTGGGAAACCACTACAACCCGTAACTTCGGTATCGACTACGGTTTCCTCCGTGGCCGCATCTACGGTACTTTGGACTTCTATTGGAATACAACCAAAAACTTGCTGATGCTTCAGACTTTGCCTTCAGCAACAGGTTATGAGCGTCAGTACCAGAACGTAGGTACTACCTCTAACAAGGGTATTGAGTGGGCACTGAATGCTGCTATCGTAGACAGCAAGAAGTTTAACCTCAACTTCAACTTCAACATCTCTTACAACAAGAACAAGATTGACAAGTTGGAAGGTGGCGCACACTATGAGACATCAAGCTGGGGTGGTACCAAGGTAACCAAAGGCAATGGTGACTTCCTGCTTGAGGAAGGTGGCCGCTTAGGTGAGCTTTGGGGCTACAAGCAGCAAGGTTTCTATACCGTATTCGACCCTGCAACAGGCACAGGCGACCTTATCTATGATGGTGCCAAGTGGCGCTTGGCTACAGAGGCTGACGGTCATGTAGGTGGTGACGTAAATAACAAATCTTACTCTAAGTTTGGTGGTTCTCTCTATCCTGGTGGTGCCAAGGTAGAATGTGATGAGAATGGTGATCCTGTCTTCCAGCGCTTGGGCAATACCGTTCCTGAAGTAACTGGTGGTTTCGGATTCGATGGTATGTGGAAGACCAACTTTGGTAACTTCGACTTCAACATCTTCTGTAACTATTCTTTGGGCAACAAGATCTACAATGCTACAGCACAGGGTGCTTCTTTCTACAGCGGTACTTCTGCAGGTTGGAACATTATTAATGATTACAACTCTAACAACCGTTACACATGGGTAGACCCAACTAATGGTTTGAACCTCGGTCGTCCTTCAAGTTCAACTGTTGAAGCTTATGGTGGTGTTGAGGGCTTGATGAGCCGTCTCAACGAGATCAACGCCAATGCTAACGTATGGAATCCAGCAGCCAACAGCAATATGGTGATCTTGGATACCTACTTGGAGGATGCTTCATTCTTGCGCATCAATAACATTACCGTAGGTTACACATTGCCTAAGAACTGGGTAAAGAAAGCATGGCTTGAGAGCGTACGTGTATACTTCACTGCTTACAACGTATATTGCTTCACCAACTACAGTGGTTACGACCCAGAGGTGGACACATCTTCTAAGGGCAATCCTATGACACCAGGTATCGACTACGCTGCTTATCCTAAGAGCCGTTCTTTCGTAGCTGGTATTAACGTGACATTCTAACTTAGACAAAGGAGAAAACAAAATATGAAAAAGATATTAGGAATAGCAGCACTCTCAATGGGTGTCATGCTGACAAGTTGCTCCGACTTCCTTGATCAGAAAGCTGACTCAGCTCTGGACCAGGAGAACGTGTTCAACTCAAGCTATTTCACAGGTCTTGAAATCAACAAGATTTATGGTGATTTCGGACAGGATAATATGTATGCCAATCGTATGACCATCTCTTACGGTGCCAACACAGATACCGAGTTAATCGATGGTTTGGGCTCAACCTCAACATCTTCTAACGAGCGTGGTTACATGAACTATAATGGTACTGCAGGCGGATGGGCTAACTTGGGTACAACATGGACCAACATCTATGGCTGTATCGAATATTGCAACAAAGCCATCGAAGGTATCCGCAACAGCACTATCGCTGAAGAAACAGCCATGAAACGCTACTTAGGTGAAGTACTGACTCTTCGTGCTATGCTCTACCTCGACTTGGTTCGCCTTTGGGGTGATGTGCCTTACAAGACATCTGCTACCAAGCCAGACTTGAGCGATGCCTACGAGGGAAAGACCGACCGTGATGTAATTCTCGATGGTCTGCTTGTAGACTTGGAAGAGGCTTCTAACTTGCTCCCATGGGCAGGTACTGGCAACTATACTACAGAGCATGCTACTAAGGGTTATGCTGATGCTCTCTATGCACAGGTAGCCTTGACACGTGCAGGATATGCTATCCGTGAAAGTGCTAAGGAAGGTTACGAGAATCTCCCAGAGTTCTCTGATCCTACTTATCCTACACAGCGTCCTGACGAGGCTACCCGTAAGGTATACTACGAGAAGGCTTTGGCTAAGTTGACTGAGATTATCAAGAGTGGCAAGCACAGCATGAACCCAAGTTTCAAGAACGAGTGGCAGCTTCTCTGTGCCCGTCAGCTTGATCAAACCTACAAAGAGAACATCTTTGAGATACCTATGTTGCTGAATGTTACAGGCGAACTTGGTTATACAGTAGGTAAGCGTATCAAAGGTTCTACATCAGAATTTGGTAAGAAAGGTAACTCTACTGGTAAATTGAATACCACAGCTACCCTCCTCTACTCTTACGAGAAGGATGACACACGCCGCAACGTAACATGCTGCCCTGTACAGTATGGAGAATTAAATGGTCAAACCGTAGAAGGTATCGGAGATGTAAAACCAGACAAGCAGAGCGTGAAGCCATTCGGCATCACTATTGGTAAGTGGCGTCCTGAGTGGATGGGCGAAGAGTGGAAGGCTGCAGCAAAGGCATCTACAGAAAAGGTAACCACAGGTGTTAACGTTGTAAAGATGCGCTACTCACAGGTTCTGTTGATGTATGCAGAGGTAATGAACGAGTTGGCTGGTGCCAATGGCAACTACCAGGGCGATGCTGGCATGACAGCACTTCAGGCTTTGGCTATGGTTCATAACCGTGGTGTGAAGGAAAGCAACAACGATACATCTATCGAAGGTGACTTCTTGCAGGCTGCTGCCAACCACAACAAGGAGCAGTTCTTGAACGATATCGCTCAGGAGAATGCTTGGGAGTTGACTGGCGAATGTGCACGTAAGTGGGATCTCGTACGTTGGGGTATGCTGGCAAGCAAAATAGCAGAAGCTAAGGCTGAGTATGCTCAGAAATGTATGGAGTGGCCTACCACTATCTACTTCAACTATACCGATGCCACTAAGACTCGCATCGACGAGAGTTCTATCGCTTGGTATGGTTTAGAGAATGGCAAGACCGAGACTGACTATGATAACAAAGCTACAGGTTGTGGTTTTGAAGACGAAGAGGCAAGAGACAAATCTAACTCTGAGTATACTAAAAACCTGAAGACCATCAGTGCAGGTCTTGTAGGTACAAGCATCGACGGTACATTAGAAACACCTGACCATGGTGTGAAGAACCGTTACATCTTGCCTATCTACACCAAGACTATTGCCGACTCAAGAAACGCTTTGGCAAACTCTTATGGTTTCTAATCATTAACAAAAGACAACAATGAAAACAATAAAATATTCAGTTTGGGCCATCATGTTGCTCGCTGCAACATTGGTCTCTTGTACTGACAAGATGGACTGGGACATCGACCCAACCTTAGACCGCTGCTTTAGCGCAACATCTCTGTCAGTAGATCCAACAGACACTGAGGCTGAAGTCACCTTCGATGCCGGCATGATGAAGGCAAATGGTGCAGAGAAATTTGAGATTCAAGTGACTACTGCTACTTTGGAAGACGATGAGGCATGGGACAATTCTGACGAGGTGCTTACCTTCGAGACTGATAACAGTCCTTATACCATCACTGGTCTTATCGGCGATACAGAGTACTCACTCCGTATGCGTGCGCTATCTTCTCAGAAGACTGCCAGCCATTGGGTACACTATGCTTCAAGCACAAAGACTACCTTCAAGACCAAGTCAGAACAGATCATGAATGCTGTAGCAAACGCTGATCGTGGCGAAGACTTCATCACCGTATCTTGGGACGCAAGCAAGGCTGTTACCAAGTTGACTGTATCAGATGGTACAGAAGAGGAAGGACAGGAGCCACGCACCATCGAGTTGGATGACGAGGCAAAGGCTGCAGGCCGCTATACCATTACGGGTTTGACACCTTCAACCAATTACACCATCAACATCTATTACAATGACACAAAGCGTGGTTCTGTTACAGCAAGCACTGCTGCTGCAATGCCTGCTGGTGACGAGAAGGTAGAGTTGGATCCATCTATCACAACCATCAACAACGACGTGATTGCAAACATCGTAACTGCTGCTCAGGAGAAGACTGGTAAGACCAATGTTGCTATTACCATCGGTTTGCAGGCTGGTCAGACTTACACTCTGGTTTCTAAAGCAGAGGATGGTACAGATGCCAACGTAAAGATTCCTGAGGGTGCTTCAGTTACATTCTTCGGCTTGGCTGGCGAGAGCAAACCTGTTTTGAACTGGAAGAAGTGCCTCGACATCGCAGGCTCACACGCTTACATCCGTTTCCAGAACGTAAGTATGAAGGATACAGGTTGCCAATACCTCATCAATCAGGATAAAGATGCTGCAGTAGGTGAATTGTCATTCACAGATTGTACATTCTCTGGCTTCGAAAGTTCTGTATTCCGTACAAAGGGTGGTGTAGTTAGCGTTGATAAGATTTTGGTTGACAACTGCGTGATGACTAACATGTCTACTGGTGGTGGTTACCCAGTATTCTACATCGGTCATGTCAACACAAATGTAGGTAAATTGGAATTGAAGAATTCTACATTCGATACTACAAGCCACAACTTCATCCAGTTGAAGGCTGCTATCTCTGGCGGCGTGACTATCAGCGACTGTACCTTCTACAACAACGTTGCCGGTAGTAAGTATTTCATGGATTCCAACAAGTTGAGCACCAACCTGACTATCATCAGAACTGTTCTTGGTATGTCCATGGATGCAGCAGCAAGAGGTGTCCGCACTACAGGTTCTATTGTTATCAACGAATCTATGCGTGCAAAGGATTGTGTTTACGGTTCTAACGACATCAAGGAGTTCGCTGCAGGCAGCTTGACATCAGATGAGATCTTCACTGATCCTGCCAACCACAACTTCACAATGAAGATAGACGACCGTATCGGTGACCCACGCTGGTACAAAGCAGAATAAGCAAATAGCAAGCATCCACAAGATGCTTCGCTATAACAAACTATAAAGGAAGTGCAATGCTCACATCGGGCATTGCACTTTTTTTATTGTTTCACTTGGAAGTTACAAAAGAAAAATGTATCTTTGCAGCGAGGTATTAAAATAGTTAAGATATGGCAAGATACATCAACCCTTTCTCAGACTGGTCGTTCAAGAGAATCTTCGGTCAAGAATACAGCAAAGACTTGCTGATAGAATTCTTAAACCAACTTCTCTTAGGAGAACAACACATTACTAATGTCAAATTTAAGGACAAGGAAATGTTGCCGGAAACAAAAGACCAAAGAGGAATCATATACGATGTCTTTTGTACAACTGATACTGGCGAGCACATTATCGTCGAGATGCAAAACAAAAGTCAGGCTTATTTCATAGACCGCTCTCTGTTTTATGCTTCTAAAACGATAGTTGACCAAGGCGTAAAAGGACAATGGGACTACCATCTTACGCCTGTTTACGTAATCTGCTTCATGAACTTCGATGTAGACGAAAATACACCTAAGAAGTTTAGAACAGACGTTGTGCTGGCAGACAAAGAAAGCGGAGAAGTTTATTCTAACAAAATCCGTTTTATCTACTTGGTGATGCCCCTTTTCAAAAAGAAAGAAGAGGAGTGTAATACGTTTTTAGATTGTTGGATTTATAATTTGAAGCATATGGAGACTTTAGAGAAAATGCCTTTTGAGGCTCAGCACAAAATATTCAAGAGACTGGCAGAAATAGCAGACTCAAAGACCCTGACAAAAGAAGAGCAGGAGAAATACGACAACAGCATGATGGTCATGTGGGACAATTATGCTGTATATAAGCATGCTGAAGAGAAAGGAATAGAAAAAGGAGAAAAAAAGAGGAATAAAGAGATTGCTTTGAACCTATTGGCATACAATACTCCAATAGACGTCATTGCAAAATCAACTGGCTTATCTATTGATGAGATTAAGAAATTGGAACAATATAGTTAAGGTGTTCTAAACGTGTACTACGTTTTCAGTTTGTTGGATTTATAAATTGAAATATATGGAGATAGTAGAACAATTCCCTTGCGAAGCTCTTGACAAGGTATTCAAGAAATTGGCTGAATACGCTGACTCCAAAACCCTGACCAAAGAGGAACAGGAGAAATACGATAACAGCATGATGGTCATGTGGGACAATTATGCGGTATATAAGCATGCTATGGAGAAAGAAGCCAAAAAGGTAAGCAAAGAGATTGCTTTGAACCTATTAACCTACAATACTCCAATAGACGTCATCGCAAAATCCACAGGCTTATCTATCGAAGAAATCAAGAAATTGGAACAATAATACTATACGAATAATTGAGAGGGTGTGTCATAAGTGGGATGACATGCCCTCTTTTTTTTTCGCTATTTCAGCCACTTCTGTCAGCTAACTCAGTCACTTCATTCTGCAAACTCAGCCACTTCATTCTGCAAACAAATCCGTCTCATTCAGCTTACGAATTCGAATCTTCGAGACTACGAAGTCATATCTTCAAGCCAGCGCAGTCGGATCTTTAAACCAGCGCAGTCGGATGTATCGGCTCAATGAAACGTATGAACTTGCGCAATGAAGAACATGGTTTCATCAGCGTAAGCGGCTCCGCTTGCCCTGAGGCTGCTGAAATTACGTCACGACGCAGCTTCTGATGCGTCACGACGTAGCAATCAGTGCGTCACGACGCAGCAACAGATACGTCGTGATGTAATTTCTGCTAACTCCTGCCCCATCAAGTAAGCCTCATCTGAACTTCAAAAAAGCCTCAGTAAACGTTACGTAGGGCTCACTTACCCGCCTGAATCAATACGACGAAAAGACAATATTGTAGAAACAACACTTCCGAAAACGTTTACGTTAGATTTTTCATTTATTTTATTCAACATTTAAAAATTTTAATTACCTTTGTAGCAGAAATCTAAGATTATAACCAAAAATCGAAGATTCCTTATGATCTATTGAGAATCAAACACGACTACAACTAATCGCTAGTAAGTTCAATTAGACCAGAGAAACTTAACAAGAAATAATAATAACCTACAAAACAAACATCGTTATGTATCAACAACTGAAACGTGCCAGCATGGCACTGACCTTGAGTTCGGTTTGTTTCCTCGCTTTTGCGCAGAAAACAATCCAAGGTACCGTTAAGGATGCTAATGGCGACCCAATGATTGGTGTAACCATTACTGACCAGAATGGTAAAGCAGGTGGCATCACCGACCTTGACGGTAAGTTTACCATTCAGAACGCAGACCCTAATGCGGTCTTGACTTTCAGCTACATCGGCTGCAAGCCTAAGAAAGTAAAAGTAGGAAGTCAGAAAACATGGAACATCGTACTTGAAGATGACAATGCAGCTCTTGACGAGGTCGTTGTCGTTGGTTATGGTACTATGCGTAAACGCGACGTAACCGGCTCTATTGCATCTGTCAACTCTGAAAAGATAGCCGCTCGTGGTACTACCAATCTTGCAGAGTCTCTGCAGGGTTCTGTTCCTGGTGTCAACATCACACAGTCTGGTAGCCGCGCTGGTGCAGGCTTCAATATTCAGGTTCGTGGACAGGCTTCCATCAACAAGCAGGCACAGCCATTGTATGTTATCGATGGTGTAGTTTGCGACAACATGGACTTCCTCAATCCTGATGATATCGACCGCATCGACGTATTGAAAGATGCATCATCTACCGCCATCTATGGTTCCCGTGCCTCTGCTGGTGTCATCATGATTACCACCAAGGGCAGCAAGGGTGCAGACAAGGCACAGAAGGCAACCATCTCTTATGACGGATATTATGGTATCAAGAAGTTGGCGCGCATGCCTGAGTTTATGGATGCCAACGAGTTTATGGATTATCGTTTTGCCAGATATACCACGCTCGACGGAAAGAGCTACGATGGCTCTAGCCGCAAGGGTGTTGATGCCGATGGACATCCACATTACATCATCAAGAATACCGACTTGAATTCTGCCTTCCTTGCCCGCAAGGGAGCAACCAGCTACAAGGATTCAAAGCTTTACGAACTGATGATGGATCCAAGTTTCGACGGTTACGATTGGAAGAAGATGGTTACCCGCACAGCTGCTCAGCAGAACCACTTTATCAGTGCTGCCGGTGCTACAGACAAGATTAACTACCGTGTAGGTATGGGTTATCAGGGAGAAGAGAACGTATTCAAAGGCAACGACTATGAGCGTTTCAACTTCAAGGGAGCAATGGATGCTAAGCTCTCTAAGATATTCGAGGCAGGTTTCTCTACCAACATGTCAATGAGCCGCACCCAGGACGTATGTACTGATGGTACTTATTCTCCATACGTGAATGCATTCTATTTTAACCCATTCGTATCTCCAACAGATACAGATGGCAACCTGATTCCTAACCCGGGAGCAAAGGCAGCCTTTGGTTCAGATGCACAGTTTACATCTACATATAACCCGCTCATCGATTTGAATGACGGCAACTATACCAATGAGACCAAGATGTACCGACTGATGGGTAACTTCTACCTGCGTGCCAACATCATCAAGGGATTGAAGTTTACAACCACCTTCTCCCCAAACTACTCTCACAAGCGCCAGGGTATCTTCTATGCAACAGGTCTGAACGAGGGTAACGACGTAGGTTCAACTTACTACCAGAAGAACAAGACCAACTTCGGATCTGTTGCCAATACAACCCGTGTAGACTGGACTTGGGACAACCAGTTTGACTACAATCGCACATTTGGCGACCATACCGTTGGCGCCATGGCACTGTTCTCACTCTACAAGAGTAACACAGAATATCAGTACGAAGAAGGCAAGGGTATCGCCAGCGACCACACTACATTCCACAATCTGGGAACAGCCAGTGGCGACAAGACGCTCTCAAGTTCTTATACTGAGTCATCATTGGAGTCATTCGCTTTCCGTGCCAACTATTCTTATAAGGGCCGTTACATGGCTACAGCTACACTCCGTACCGATGGCAGTTCCCGTTTTGCAGACGGCAACCGATGGGGCTGGTTCCCTTCTGTAGCTGCAGCATGGCGTATCTCTGATGAAGCTTGGATGAAGCAGTTCAACAACTGGCTTGATAATGCTAAACTCCGTCTTTCATACGGTGTTACCGGTAACAACAATGTGGGTGACTATGTAACTATCGCTTCTGCTACAGGTCCATCTTATGTAACCATTGACGGCAAAGAGGTACAGGGTTATTATCCTAACGGATTGGTAAATACAGCCCTCATTTGGGAGAAGGTGAAGGAGTTTGATGTAGGTCTCGACCTGAGTTTCCTGAAGAATCGCATCAATGTAACAGCCGACTTCTACAACCGTCTTTCTGATGGTCAGATTATGTCACGTTCAGTGCCTATCGAAACTGGTGAGAAGACTTCAACCTTCAATGTAGGTTCTGTCCAGAACAGAGGTATTGAACTCGGTTTGAACTTTAACATCATTAACAAGAAAGACTTCTCCTGGAGTGCGAATGTAAACTTCGCCCGCAACTGGAACAAGATTAAGGAGTTGAGTAATGGTAAGGTTGATGAGGTAGCCAACAACTGGTTTATCGGCGAGCCACTGAACGTACTCCGTGACTATACCCATACCGATGTCATCACCGACAAGGGTGTAACCATGCACACCATGAATGGAGACAAGCACTATACCCTGAAGGAATTCTACGAGAAGTATGGCACTAAGTATAAGTGGTATGAAGGTCAGATGGCAGTAAACGACTGGAACGATGACGGTAAGATTGACGACAACGATAAGCAGATTTATGGCTGCACAGATCCTCGCTGGACCGGTAGTTTCACTACCAATGTTTACTTCAAGGGCTTCGACTTCTCCATCATGTTCTATACAAAGAGCGGATTCTGGTCACGCAGCTACTTCCATGAGAAGTATATGAAGTATGGCGACCGTGGTAATGCCCACATGCAGCTGGACTACTACATACCAAAGGGAGCACCAATCATCAATCATGCAACAGGTGAGATTACAACCGCCACAGAGACCCACTACGGAAAGTATCCTTATCCAAACAACAGCGATACTTCGATGGGTGGTTACTTCGGTGACAAGGGTTCAGCCAAGGGAGAAGGTTTCCAGTATCAGAAGACCTCTTTCACCAAGGTTAAGAACATTACCCTGGGTTACACATTGCCTAAGAGCGTAGTAAACAAGGCAGGTATCAGAAATCTCCGTGTTTATGTAAACGTTCTGAACCCATTCTGCTTCACCAACTACAAGGGCTTCGACCCAGAGTGGGCATCACAGAATCTGCAGAATGGCGGTCCATCATCTGTAACCTACCAGTTTGGTGTAAATCTTAAGTTCTAATCTCATTAAATGAAGTAAACAATTATGAAAAAGATATTATATAGCGTAGCATTGGCGGCCTGCTGCATGGGAACCATGACAAGTTGCAGCGACTTCCTGGATGCTAGCAACAAGTCGAATGTAACTGCTAAACAGAGTTTTGCGACAAAAGAGGGATTAAACAACCTCGTCAATAATGCCTATCAGCATCTGCAAAACGTTTATGCTGCTCCTCTGTTCACTAGCTGTTTCTCAGCAGGTACAGACATGTATGCCGATGCCCGTAACAAGATGAACGAGGCATTGAACACTTACGAGACCTTGACTCCAGAAAATACGGATATCAAGAATCTCTATACTTACCTCTATTCAGGTATACGTGCAGCCAACTCTGTGTCATATTATGCACAGACAGCCCAAGTTGATGAAAAGACTAAGGGGCAGCTTGTAGGCGAAGCCCGTGTATTGGCTGCTTACGAGTATTATCTCCTGGTAAACAACTTCGGTGGTGTCCCTATCATGAAGGACTTCCTCACCACAGCAGACACAGGATATCCTAAGTCTTCTTCTGAAGATGTATACGCCTATATCATCAGCGAGCTCGAAGATGTTATCAGCAAGAATGTGCTCCAAGCTTCTACAGCTACCAAAGGTGGCGGCAGAATCAGCCAGGAAACAGCCAAGGCGATCCTAGCCAAAACCTACCTTTCTGCAGCATGGGACCTCAACAAGCAGGAATACTTCTCCAAGGCAGCAGCTCTTGCCGATGAGGTGATTGCAGGCAGAAAACTGACTACCCCATTTGCCAAGCTCTGGAAGGCAGACGGATCGGGCGATGACAACGAAGAGTTCCTTTGGGATGTGGAATATGATTTGGCTACAGCCAACAATACAACATCAGGTGGTACAGAATGGAGCGGTTACTACTGCAACTATCTGGGTGGAAACGAGGATAACATCAAGGCTACAACCTCCAGCTATGTACCAACCCTCTATGCCTTGCATTGTTTCAAGAAGGGAGACCAGCGTTACGATGCTACCTTCATGAAGGAATTGCCAGATATAAACAAAGGAAATGCTGCAGGTACCGGTTACTGGACCTGGTACAAGAATGGTGAGAGTCTGGTAGGTAAGCCAGTAACGCGATACTATTCTGCATGGTATGAAACAGATGCCGACTTTGAAGCATGGAAGGCTATAGATCCTGCAAACAGAGCAAACACCTATCGCATTCCGATGGATTCACAGAGCAAGGAAGCACAGAATATGGACGGCAGAGATATGGAATATTACGATAACCAGCAACTGGTATATGGTTCCAGTCCATGCAAGAAGTTTGACGACAGCAATACTGCTAAGACAGAGAAGAATACCTGCTATCGCGACATCCATATCATCACTTTGCCAGAGATGTATCTCGTAGCAGCTGAGGCTTATCTGAAGGCTGGTGATAATCCTAAGGCATTGGCACGACTCAATGAGGTTCACCAGCGCGCTGGTCTCCCTGCACTTACAGGAACTATCACTATCGATGACATCCTTGATGAGAATGCATGCGAGAACTTCGGTAATGAGGCACGTTGGATGGATCTTCGCAGAACACAGACCCTGGTAACACGTTGCACCAAGTATAACCATGAGATGGGAGACAAGGCTGCCCAGTATATCGGCAAGAAGCTTCTTCGCCCTATCCCACAGGCTGCAATTGATGCCAATGACCAACTGACATTAGCCGACCAGAATCCTGGTTACTAATCAAAGTCATTATGTTGATAAGAAAACCTATCAGGACATACGTTAATCATTAGGTTTAAGACCGTATCCTAGGGAGATAATTCCTGATGGATACGGTCTTTCTTTTGGTTCTATCGGCAAGGTATACGTAATCGTTTTCGTACTTTTTCATTCACAATCTGCATGTGATAAGCAAAAATGTCGTAACTTTGCAGAAAATCTTATAGAATACAAAAATAATAAAATAGATAAACCTAAGAAAAAATGAAGAAATCAATCATTAAGACAGTCGTGCTGGCTGCGCTCATGGCTCTGCCAATGTTCGCAAAAGCACAAACTTTCGCTGGTATCACAGCCGAGCAGAACGCACAGAACACTCCTGAAGGATGGACTGCCGTAGAACTGCCACAGTTGCCTGCCATCACTTCGGCAAATACATTTAATATCAAGGATTATGGTGCTTCTACTACGGCAGAAGACAACACCAAGGCTATCCAGAAAGCGCTTGATGCAGTGCCTACAACAGGTGGTATGGTCGTAATTCCTGCCGGTACCTGGATGTTTGGTAGTACAGACCAGATGACAAGCAAGACCGAGGTGCTCAGCATCAAGTCAAAGACTGTGCTCCACCTTTGCAAAGGTGCTACATTGAAACTCGTAGAATATGGAAAGGCACCAAATAACAAAACAATCTTTATCGGTTGCAAGAACAAGAACCAAAGCGACATTGTTATAGAGGGAGAAGGTGAAACTTCTATTATCGATGGTCAGGGAACCCGCTGGTGGAAAGCTCGCGACAACAAGGAGACTTTCAATCCTGGAGCCATGATCCGATTCGAGAAAGGCAGCCGATTCCTGATTCGAAATCTCAAGGTCCAGAATACTCCGGGTGTCAACATTACCTTGAGTAACAGCAATGGAGCCAACAATGGTACTGTTCATGATGTAACCATCTATAACCCTTCTTCAGAAACCAAGACAGAACAGCCTTCTCATAACACAGACGGCATCTCTATCTGGGGTCACCATATGAACATCTATAACTGCAACATCAGTACAGGTGATGATAACGTGGTTTGCGACAATGATGCACAGTACATCCATGTATGGAACTGCAAGTTCGGTACAGGACATGGTGCTTCTATCGGTAGCTACACCAAGAATATCAAGCATGTATGGTTCGACAATATCAACATGAACGGTACAACTGCCGGTATCCGCATGAAGACGGGTATCAACAGTGACGGTACACTGCGTGGCGGTGGCGAGGAAGACTGGAAGTTCACCAACTTCACCATGACCAAGGTGAAGAACCCATTCTCTATCGATTGCTACTACGACAAGAACTACAACAGCGATCCTACTGTAGACAAGGCTAATGCAAGAACTTTGGATAGCACTACCCCTACCTACAACGGCATTCTTCTCCAGAACGTGAAGACTACAGATGTCTGCGATGGTAACGCTATCTTCCTGATTGGCCGCCCTGAGAGCCACATCAAGAACGTGACTCTCGACAACGTGCAGATTTCTGCCAAGAAGGGCATCGATATCCGCTTCGTAGATAATCTCGTATTCAAAAATAACTCTAAGATTACCGTCAGCAGCGGTTCAATCTGGCTCAAGAAGTTTGATTCTACTTGGACAGACGAGTGTGGTGCTACGTCTACAGGTTCAGGAGTAGTAGATACAAAGGGACCTTTCACTTTGAACTCAAAGACTTTAACAGATAAGACAGCCGGTTCTTTCAGCAACGGCTTCGCTATCAGCAATGAGAAGGGAAAGACATACGATACTGGTTCTGGTACCAACTATATCAAGTATAGCGCAAATCAATACACCATCATCATTCCTGACGGCATAAAGATTGTCAAAATGGATATCGAGGGAAAAGACAATTACACAGATGCAGATGCCTATCTCGGCGAGATCAACGGCACAAGCTATGATGCTTCTACCTATGTTTTTCCAAAAGACAAAAGTCTGAAAAAATATACAGTAGAGTTTGATTCACCTGTAGAGCACACGCTTACTTTCACTCCAAAGGTAAAGCAGTGCATCTTGCAGTTCACTCTCTATACAGAGACTTCTACAGGCATTCAGCCAATTGCTGCCATCGCCAAGGTAGACAATAACAACATTTACGACCTCAGCGGTCGCATGGTAAAGTTCAATGCCAAGGCAGAAGACCTGCAAAGTCTCAAAAAAGGGATCTATATCTACAACAACAAGAAATACGTAGCTAAATAATTCATTTTAACATCGGTAACAATGAAAATAAAATCGCATTCACTCCTGTGCTTTCTCGCCACCATCGCATTGAGTTCTCCACTCTCTGCTGTGAGCGTGAATGCCCAAAAAGCGGTATCCAAGACATGGAATCCGAACCTGAAGAACGGAATGTACCGCAACCCGGTTATTGACGCCGATTACTCAGACCCAGATGTATGTCGCGTGGGTAATGACTACTACATGACCTCCTCTTCCTTCCAGTGTTTCCCAGGCTTGCAGATTCTGCACAGCACCGACCTGGTGAACTGGGAGATTATCGGTGCTGCCCTACTCGATGACTATCCTGTTTTGCCTGAATACCAGGGCACCGAACTGGATTGGCGCAAGAAAGTTCAGCATGGTAACTATGTGTGGGCACCCTCTATCCGCTATCATGACGGATGGTTCTATATCTACTGTGGCGATCCGGACCAGGGACTCTTCATGACCAAGACACAAGACCCACGCGGTCCTTGGGAGCCTATCACCTGGGTGATGAAGGGAAAAGGTCTTATCGACTGCTGCCCTCTCTGGGATGAAGACGGCAAGGCTTATCTTTCGCATGGATGCGCCGGTTCAAGAGCCGGTATCAAGTCAGTGCTCTTCGTTGCTCCGATGTCACCTGACGGCACCAAGGTGATTGGTCCTTCACGCATCGTATATGATGGGCATGAAAACCAGCCTACTATCGAAGGTACCAAGTTCTACAAGCGCAACGGCTACTATTACATCATGAGTCCTGCGGGCGGCGTGAAGTATGGCTGGCAGGTAGAACTGCGTTCCAAGAATCCATACGGTCCTTACGAGGAGTATGTAGGCATAGCACAGGGAAAGAACAAGAAGGTAAACGGCCCTCACCAGGGTGCATGGGTAGATACCCAGAACGGCGAAGACTGGTTCCTCCACTTCCAAGATAAGCACGCCTACGGACGTGTAGTTCATCTGCAACCAGCCAAATGGGTGAACGACTGGCTCGTCATCGGAGACGACAAGGATGGTGATGGCTGCGGTGACCCTGTTCAGCAATGGAAGAAGCCAAACCTGCCATCAAGCGGTAACTTCCAGCCTAAGGAATCGGATGATTTCAACAGCGTAGATTTAGGTCTGCAATGGCAGTGGAACGGTCCTTACAGTCAGTACTGGTACTTCTGTGATGCCAAGAACTCCAAGTTGCGTCTCTATGGTGTGCAGCAGGCTGAAGATGTAAAGAACCTGTATGATTTACCAAACCTCCTGCTCCAGAAACTCCCTACCGAGAACTTTACTGCTACTGCCAAGGTGAAGTTCATACCTAACCGCACCGAGGCTTACAAGGAGAAAGATAAGGTACTGGGCGAAAGCGCCGGCATGATCATGCAAGGCATGGACTATGCGGCACTCAAGTTTGTTGATACCAAGGAAGAGGGGGTTGTATTGCAATATGTAACCTGCGAGAAGGCTGAGAAGGGAAAGGCTGAGAAGGTGGAAAAGCAAGTGGCCATCAAGACCAGCAAGCTGCCTCAACCTTACACCGTGAAGTATGCCGTAGATGATATGCCTTCTTCCCGCATCGCTACCCAGGATGTATGGCTCCGCGTGAAGGTTCATAGCGAAGGCATCGCCAACCAGATACAGGCTATCGCTGAATGGAGCTACAGTCTGGATGGTAAGAAATTCACCAAGATAGGCAATCCTTTCACTGTGCGTGAAGGCAAGTGGATTGGTGCCAAACTCGGTTTCTTCAACACCCGCACAGCCAAGAAGAACGATGCTGCCTTCTTCGACGTAGACTGGATTCATTTCGAAAAATAACGCTTTCCAGCTAACGCGTTATTTCAGAGAATATTTTGGGAAACAAAAAAATCCCCCTCATTGCAAATCAATGCAGCGAGGGGGATTAATCTTTATGAGTAATCTAAAAATTCTAATCTTTCTTTTCTTCTGTAGGCTCTGCCTTTGTTGCTTTCTTGGCAGGTGCCTTCTTGGCAGATGCCTTCTTGGCTGCAGACTTAGCTGCGGCCTTCTTGGCAGGAGCAGCCTTAGCAGGCTTCTCGCCATGGTGCTTCTCTGCCTCCTTCTCTATCTTTTCTATCTTAGCCTGGAGACGGACAATCTCCTTGTCCTTCATCTCAAGCTCTTCATCCTGATTCTTGATGGTAGTAAGCAAGCCCTCCAGCTGATCGTTATCAACATCAGCAGGATAGAGGTCGTTTACTCGGGTGATGAAGTCACCAAGAATGTTCATATAGTTAGTGAAAGCATCGAAAGGACTTGAATAGATACCTCTGTCAAGACCCACATTGCTTGGCTTGGTAGTCATGAAGCGGAAGTTGTTACTTGCCTGCAGGTAATCCCAGTCCTGATTGATACGTGGATCGTTGGCGATACGTACACGGTCTGCCACACTATAAAGCTTGTTGAAAGCCTCACGCTGCATCGGGTTACCCAACCATGAACTTACATCACGCTCCTCGTCTACCCAACTCAAGGTATCAGGCACATTCACCTCGCCTACCGACTTAATCTTCTTGCAGATTTCTGAAGGTGTTGAGAAGGTGATGCCACGGTCCTTGGCACACTGAGGCAAAGCCTTCATAAACTCGAGGATGTTGCTTGACAGAGGCTGGGCAATACCAAGAGCAGAAAGCTCCATGAAGATATTGATAACCTGCTCCTCCTCTGGGAAGGCAGCAATCCGGTTCATATAGTTGTCGGCAAAGAGTGGATAACCGTCCCAATCGCTGTTGCTGAAGCGCAGAGAGATATCATCGCTCAGGTTCACATCGCGCAAAAGGAGCTTCAACTTAGGGTTCAGGGCGCAATGGTAAACATAGTGAGGAGACTTCCAGCCGAGCACGTGCTTGGCACCCTCGGTGAGCATACCAATGAATCCCATGTTGGCAACATCGTTACCGATATCATCGCTGTAGATGAGCGAAGAGTTGCGCAATACGGTAGGTTTCTTTCCGAAATATTCCTCTATCTTGGTGCACTGGCGCATCACCTCATCCTTGAAACTTGCCTCATTAACCAGAGAAGCAAGTCCGTGAGAGTAAGGCTCAGCCAGAAACTCTACACAACCCGTATTGTTGAGTTGCTGAAGCTTCTCCAGTACCTGAGGAGCATGAAGTTCCAACTGCTCCATACCCACACCCGAAAGCGAGAAAGCTACCTTGAAATACTTGCCGTTCTTTTCAATCATCTCCTGAAGGGCATTCAAGGCTGGCATATAAGAGCGCTCAGCAATCTCGTTGATGCTACGGTCGTTCTCGTAGTCATCATAGTAATAATGGTCGGTACCGATGTCGAAGAAGCGGTAGCGTTTCAGATGGGTAATCTGATGTATCTCGAAATATAAACAAATTGTTTTCATAAAAATTTGAAATTTGAACGTTTAACTTGTAAGATGAGTAAAGCCTCAAAATTATTCATTCTTCGTTCTTCACTCTTCACTTAACCTACTTCCACCCTAAGGTCTTGAGGTACAGGTCTTTGATGCGGGCTCCCACTTTCTCCCAGGTAATCTGGTCTACTTCTTTCTTGCCTTCCTCTGAGAGATAATCGAAAAGACTCTCGTTGTGACAGATGCTGTAGATGGCATCGGCAAGGGCATGGATATCCCAGTAGTCTACCTTGATACAGTTGGACAGGATTTCTCCACATCCACTCTGCTTGGAGATAATGGTTGGTGTGCCGCACTGCATAGCTTCCAAAGGTGAGATACCGAACGGCTCGCTCACAGATGGCATCACGTAGACATCACTGTCTTTCAGACATTCATAAACCTGTTTGCCGCGCATAAAGCCAGGGAAGTGGAACCGGTCGGCAATGCCTCTTTCGGCAGCGAGATAAATCATCTGATCCATCATATCGCCCGAACCTGCCATACAGAAACGTACATTGCGGGTACGGTGCAATACCATGTTGGCAGCCTCTACGAAATATTCAGGTCCCTTCTGCATGGTAAGACGTCCCAGGAAGGTTACTACCTTCTCCTTGCCCTTATGATTTGGGCGTGGAATATCCTGCCACTCCTGCTTCAATGGGTATACGGCATTGTGCATGGCGAAACACTTGCGTGGATCCTGGTGATACTGGTGAATCACCGTCTGGCGGGTCAGTTCGGATACACACATGATGCAGTCGGCATTATCCATACCGTCTTTCTCGATAGCGTAAACGGTAGGGTTCACCTTTCCACGGCTACGGTCGAAATCAGTAGCATGAACGTGGATGCACAATGGTTTGCCACTCACGCGCTTGGCATGAATTCCGGCTGGGAATGTAAGCCAGTCGTGAGCATGGATAATATCAAATTCTTCTGAACGGGCTACAACTCCGGCAATGATGCTGTAGTTGTTGATCTCGTCATGGAGATTTGACGGATAACCACCGGCAAATTCCATACAGCCGAGGTCATTAACATGCATATAGTTAAAATCGGCATAGATGTGGTCACGGTAGCGGAAATAATCGTCCGGATTCATGATATTGCCTACGCGCTGCTGCACATAGTCGTGATTTACATCTCGCCAGGCGATAGGCACACTGTTCATTGCCACAATCTTGCAGGCACTGCGGTCCTCATCACCGAAAGGATGAGGCAGACACAATGTGATATCAACATCGCCCTGGGCATGAAGTCCCTGGGAGATACCAAAGTTGGCAGTTGCCAAACCACCAAATACGTGAGGAGGATACTCCCATCCAAACATTAAAACTTTCATATAGCAGTCCTCCTATTATTAATATTGATATTTTTCAAGTAACTCGAGCGCACGCAGAATCTCAGCCACATTCATGGCGAAAGAGATGGCGCCACGACCTGCGAATGGAGGGTTTCCATCGAAGAGTTCGCTGATGGTACCGAGACAATGTGAAGACATTTCGTCCTCATAACCTACCATCTGGCGTTCGATAAAGCTCAAACGGGTACGCTTATAGAGTTTCAGACTTGCCTCCATATAGAAGCCACCGAGCCATGGCCATGCCGTACCCTGATGGTAAGCATAGTCGCGCTGGGTCTGCGGACCTACATAAACAGGATTATATCCACCGCTCTTTGGCGAGAGTGAACGCAATCCCTTAGGAGTAAGGAGTTCGCGTGTACAGATATCAAGAACCTGCTTCTTCTGGTCTTGCGACAATGGAGAATAGTCGAAAGCCACTGCAAATATCATGTTCGGGCGAACGCTCCAGTCCATCATATTTCCATCAACATAATCGTAGAGATAGCCATATTCATTGAGGAAGGTATCGAGGAATGCCTGCTTGGTCAGCTCAGCCTGAGCCAGGAGTTTCTGCTGGCTGTCTTCTTCACCTACTGTTGCAGCAAGAGAAGCACAGAAACACAAGGCGTTATACCACAGCGCATTAAACTCTACGATATAACCTGTACGTGGAACCACGGGTCTGCCATTGGCTGTAGAGTTCATCCAGGTAACAGCCTTATCCTTACCATCAGTATAGAGCAATCCGTTCTCTTCGAGCTTCAGGTTCGGATGCTTGTTATCCTGGATAAAGCTGATAACATCCTTGATAAACTGTCCATACTTCTTGAAGCAGTCTTCCTTGCTGGTTTCCTTGGCATACTGCTGCAAAGCCCAGACAGCCCACAATGGCACGTCAGGCTGCTCTATCTCAGCAATATGAACGCTGACCGGCTTGCCTTCCATAAACTCGTAGTATCCCTTCATGGCAGTCTTCATCACCAGTTCGAAGTAGTCATCCTCCTCGATAGAGAGGGTGAGACCCGGAAGAGCGATGAATGTATCGCGGGCTCTGCACTTGAACCAAGGGTAACCTGCCAGGATATAACGGTCATCGTTCTTTTCACGACGATGGAACTGATGAGCCGCATTGACCAGACAGTGGAAGAAATTGTCACGAGGCGAGCGCTCATCCACTTCCTTGTCGAAGAGTTTCTTCAGGCTGACCGCCTTGATTTCTGATGTAGAAGCAGCAAAGACGATGGTTTCGCCTTTCTTGATATCCATTTCAAAATAGCCAGGAACATAGAGGTCTTCGTTAGAAGCATAACCTCTCTCCTGCTCCTTTGGATATTCCACGCCACGATACCAATCTGGACAGAATTTAAACTCGTTCTTCTTGGAGAACTGCATATAGAGATCAGGATAACCTGCATACATACAGGTCTTGATGCCATGATCTACCTCAGAATAATCACGAGATGCGGTAGCATTCTCATGAGTAAACTGACGGACACTGCGGAAAGCCAAGAAAGGACGGAAACGAAGGGTTGTAGCCGAATGGCCGTCTACCAGCGTATAGCGAATCAGAATGCGATTCTCATAATGCTGGAATACAACTTCCTTTTTCAGGATAACGCCACCTACGCGATAAAGGGTAGTTGGCACTTTATCACAATCAAACTCACGAATGTACTTGTGGCCCATCGGACTATAGTTGTTGCCCTGGTACTTGTGCAAGCCGAGATTAAACTCAGCGCCATGCTGAATCACCGTAACATCCAGCGAACTCAAGAGCACATGATTCTCATCGTCCAGTTCTGGAACCGGCACGACAAGTAATCCGTGATACTTGCGGGTATTACAGTCTACAATCGTTGAGCACGAATATGCACCCGAGCGATTTGTTCTCAACAACTCCTTAGGCAACGACTCTTGAAGATTCGTCATAAGGGCCTTTTCGAATTTTAGATAACTCATAGATCTATATTAAGGTTCTATATTTTTGTTGACTAAATTAATTGCTTTCAAAGGTAACACTTTTTTATGGTATAACAAAGTTTTTTGTATGCCATTTTTAGAAAAAATTGCCTTTTTATGTTTTAAAACATATTTTTAGACAAAAATGCTTGATTATTTCGAGAAAAAGCATTACTTTTGCACTCAGTTTTCAGTTTAAAAGATTTGTACACATGGCAGCTAGAGGAAAATACGATAAAGAAAATATAGCAAAGCTGATTGCTACGCTATGGGGAGGCATCACTGATGACCAGTTCGATTTACTGAAAGAACATCTCGAAATCAAGAAGTATAAGAAGAACGAAATCATCTACAAGAACGAGGGTACTCCTGAATATGCACTATGTCTCATAGCGGGAAAAGTGAAGATATACAAAGAAGGTATCGGTGGCAAGAGCCAGATTATCCGTGTTATCAAACCGATTGAGTTCTTTGGTTTCAGAGCCTATTTTGCAGATGAGATATACAAGACGGCAGCCATGTCGCTGGAAAACTGCGTCGTTGCCCAGTTCCCGCTGGCAGTTCTCATGAAACTGATCTCCAAGAGTTTCAACATCGGCTTCTTCTTTATCAAATATCTCAGTGTGGAAATAGGTAAATCGGACGACCGTACCGTGAACCTCACCCAGAAACATATCCGTGCCCGACTTGCCGAGGGACTGATATTTCTGAAAGACTCTTATGGGTTAGAAAAAGACGGCAAAACTCTTGACATCCGATTGAGTCGTGAAGATCTGGCAAATCTCTGTAATATGACAACGAGCAATGCCATCCGTACGCTCTCAGCCTTTACGGCAGAAGAACTCATCAATACAGAAGGAAGGAAAATCAAAATCTTACAGGAAGAAGAAATCATAAAAATAGCAGAACTCGGATAAAGTTCTGCTATTTTTTATTTATATGTTTTACATTATACGTTTTTCTTGATACATTTCCCTTATTACGGGCATACTGGTTATACAGGTATCAGGAAGTTGATAACCTCCTGAATTACAGTAATCTGGAATGGGCCTACCGGTGTATTCATCAATCTGCCATCAATACCTATCAGGGCATGCTGGGCATCGAGCACCTCTACCTCTCGGGTACGGTAAGGATGCACACTCTTATGGTTGAGGAACTTACCTTTCACAAAAAGATAGATTCCCTCGAAGAGCTGGGTTGTCTTAGGATGAGATACCACCGACACATCGAGCAGTCCGTTATATGGCACAGCATTCGGAGTCTGTCCATATCCTGTTCCATTGCCTATACACATCGTCATCACTCTACGCCTGATAACATCCGAATTGATTTTCACATGCATCTTATAGTCCAGACGCTGGAATATCATCAGGATGAAGGAACAGAGAAATGACAGGGTACGTGAACCGAAGATATGATGGGTTTTTCGTCTCAGGTTCATGATGGCGGCGATGAGTCCGATATTGATACAGTTGAGGAAATAGCGACGGCATTTCTCCCCCTTCTTGTTCACATAGCGGATACAACCGAGGTCAATCTTTCTGATACGACGTTTTTTCAGCGACGCCACCGTCTTCTCGATATCGCTGTCGCTGAATCCCCAGAAGTGGGCAAAGTCGTTCATCAGTCCGTTAGGAATAACACCCAGTGCCACCTCTTCTCTTTCTTTCGGATTTATCTGCATCAGACAGTTTACGGCATCATTGAGCGCAGAATCTCCACCAACGATGACAATGGTCTTATAACCATTGTTGATAAACATTCTGATGAGCCGTTCTACACTCTTCTGATTCTCGCTCTGCACAAAGTCGAAATCCACGCCCTGCTGCTTGAGCACCTTCTCTATTTTTTCCCAGCGCTTGTTACTTCGCCAGCCTCCTCTAGGGCAATAAAGCAGCCCCCATTTATTCTCGTTTACCATTGTCTCTTCTTTGTAATTTGAAAGTTGTATAAAATATCACTTCCGCCCAGCCACCGTTGCATCCGATTCCATCGGATGCCAGCGCCCTAGCCAGATTCCAGGCCGCAGCCTAGCTTCTCATCAGCTCCAAAACCGTCTCCACCTTTTTCTCCATTGGCTGCAATGCATCTACCCAATGGATAGTAAAGCCTCTGCGCTCCATACCTCTGAACCACGTCATCTGCCTTTTGGCAAACTGATGGATTGCAATTTCCAGACCGCGATACATCTCATCGTATGAAGTCTTACCGATCACATATTCTGTAATAAACTTATATTCCAAACCATAATAGATGAGATTTTCGGCAGGAATACCACGATCTAGCAGTCCCTTGATTTCATCTACCATTCCCTCATCCAATCGCTGTTTCAGTCTACGTGAAATTTTCTCCCTTCTTGCGTCCCGGTCTATGCTGACACCGATAATCAGCGAATCAACCGCAGGGAGTTCACGTTCGGGCATCGGATGCTCCAGATTATAGCTTTCAATCTCTATCGCCCGGATAGCTCGCTGTGCTGTATCCACGTCTGTGCGATTGTGCATATTAGAACCCGTTTTCGCCTTCAGCTCTTTCAGTATCAGCGTAAGTTCCTCTAAATTCTTATGAGCCAATGACTCACGGAGTTCCGGGTTCTGCGGAACTGGTGAGAGATGATAACCTTTCAGCACCGACTCAATATAGAGTCCTGTACCTCCACATAATATCGGAAAAGCCCCTCTCTTCTGAATATCCTGATAGGCATCATAAAAATCCTGCTGATATTCAAAGAGATTATATTTCGTACCAGGCTCACAGATGTCAATGAGGTGATAAGGTATCTGCTTGCCATGAATGGTATAGTCAGCCAGATCCTTACCCGTACCTATATCCATGCCGCGATACACTTGCCGGCTGTCAGCACTAATGATTTCAGCGCCCTTGCCAGGGGTACCCGACAAATGGGCACCCAGGCTGCTGATCCTGGCTGCAAGAGCGGCAGCAAGACTCGTCTTACCACTCGCCGTAGGTCCCAATATGGTTATCATCGAATATTTCATGCCGCAAAGTTAAATGAAATTATTGAGAAAACAAAATAAAATGAAAAGAAATTCTCACTTATAAAAACAAAAAGCCGTCCAGCATTGAAAAAATGCTGGACGGCCATATACTTAATCGTTAAGAGGCAACGAATTAACCGTTGTGCTTCTTCATGATCTTGATCA
>ENA-OVGE01000241-OVGE01000241.1-human-gut-metagenome-genome-assembly--contig:-NODE-241-length-53721-cov-5.411471_pt1 | contig 53721 bp, 43 predicted proteins | sample MGYA00237769_ERZ505417 | MGnify/ENA primary metagenome ERZ505417 (study PRJEB26158, sample SAMN06016403) | human gut metagenome | biome: human gut; feature: ankylosing spondylitis patient; material... | reverse complement strand
CGCGGGCGGCACGCTCTCCTACCACATCGAGAATCCCACGGGCATCGAGCCCTACACCCTCGAGGACGAGAACGCCGTGGCCGTGGCGTTCAACCTCTTTGACGCCCTCACCTACTACAACTTCAAGACCGGCGAGCTCGAGGACCTCGTTGCCGAGAGCCACGAGCACAACGACGACGACACCGTCTGGACCTTCCACGTGCGCAAGGGCACCAAGTTTCACGACGGCTCCGAGGTCACGGCCAAGTCGTTTAAGTACGCCTGGAACCGCCTGTGCAACCCGGCCACGTCTGACCAGCCCTCCAACGTCTCTTACCACCTGTCGATGGTGAAGGGCTACGAGGACGTCACCGCAGGTACCGCCACTGAGCTCACAGGCCTCACCTGCCCCGACGACTACACTTTGGTGGTTGAGCTCGAGCAGCCCTACGCAGACTTCGACTACGTCTGCGCGGCGCCGGTCCTCTCGCCCATTCCCGAGGGCCAGGGTTCGGGCAACGGCTACAAGGACTTTGCCCTGGCGCCCGTGGGCAACGGCCCCTTCAAGATGAAGGGCAGCTGGGTCGACGGCCAGTACGTCGAGGCCGAGCGCTTCGAGGACTACACGAATGGAGACGCGCCCAAGGTCGACGGCGTGCGCTTCGCGATCTACCGCGACTCCAACACCGCCTACAAGGAGCTCGACGCGGGCTCGCTCGACTGCTCGCTCGTGCCCATCAACGCCACCAAGCAGGCCAAGGAGAGCTACGGCGAGTCGGCCGACGGCTACACCGCCACGCCCGGCAGCCAGTTCCTAGGCGGCACGATGCTCTACACGCAGTTCCTCTCGTTCAACGTCGACGACCCCGTGATGGGCGACGTGCGCGTGCGCCGCGCCCTGTCACTGGCCATCAACCGTCAGGCCATCTGCGACGCCATCTACGAGGGCTCGGCCAAGCCGGCAGACGACATCGTCCCCGAGGCCATCGACGGCTACCGCGAGGGCGCCTGGAAGTGGGCCGCCTACGACCCCGACCAGGCCGCGCAGCTGCTCGACGAGGCGGGATATGTCGCCGACGCCGACGGCAAGCGCAACCTGTCGTTCAAGCTCATGACCAACGCCGCTAACACGCAGGACGAGTACCAGGCCATCCAGGCCGACTGGCAGAAGCTTGGTCTCGACGTCGAGATCGACAAGGTCGAGTACGCCGCGATGTACCAGTCCTACCTCGACGGCACCTACTCGGTGGGCGCCCGCGCGTGGTATGCGGACTACCCCATCGCCGACAACTACCTCTACCCGCTGTTCCACAAGGGCAACGGCGACAACGTGAGCCACTTTGCGGACGATAAGTACGAGGAGCTCATCGTGACCGCCCGCGCCACGGCCGACCACGACGAGCGCGTGGCCGCGATGCAGGCCGTCGACGACTACGTGGCAGACCTCGTGCCCTACACGCCGCTCAACTACCGCTCGCTCGCCCGTTGCACCGACAAGCGCGTGGTCGAGCTCACGGTGAGCCCGCAGATCCTGCCGCTGCTGAGCGAGGCCAGCCTCTCCGAATAGCGAGCGCATGCCAAAGGGGACGGGTCTGTTGGCACGTCCCGAGACAAGAGCGGCCCCGATGCGGTTGATGCTGCGCCGGGGCCGCTCCGCTGTTCGGGGACAGAGGGACGTGCCTTTTGTCCCCGCCCTCTTTTCAGGAAAGGTGACAAAGGGCTTTGACCCCTTTGTCACACGCCGGTGAAGCGCTGGCCCTCCCAGGCCCAGGCGCGGTTCATCTGGGCGCCGCACGTGTAGCCAATGGCGCCCGCCCCCTCGGTGGGCAGGGCGATGACGCCGCCGTTGCCACCGCGGGCGTCGACCGCCTCGAGCATGTGGCAGCAGGCCTCATCGAGTGCCTCGCCGGCGATGTTCACGCGCGCGTGCACCTGGTAGGCAGCCACCTCCTGGATGAACGTCTCGCCCGTGCCGGTGCAGCTCACGGCCACGCTCCCGGCATTGGCGTAGGTGCCGGCGCCGCACAGGGGCGAGTCGCCCACGCGGCCGCTCACCTGCCCCGTGATGCCGCCGGTCGAGGTGCCGGCCGCGATGATGCCGCGTGCGTCTCGCGCCACGGCGCCCACGGTGCCATGACGGGTCGCGTCGGCGGCCGCAGCATCGGCCGCGCTGGCACCCGCGGCATGCAGCTGCTTCCATTCCTCGAGCGCCGCCGCGCGGGCTGGCGTCACAAAATAGGCGTTGTCGACCTGCTCGATTCCCCACTCGTCGAGAAGCGCCGCCGACGGTGCCGAGAAGAGCACGTGCGGTGTGCGCTCCATCACGGCACGGGCCACGTCGATGGGATGCTTGGCCGAGGTAAGGCCGCAGGCGGCGCCCGTCTCGCCATTGCCCAGCATGAGACAAGCGTCGAGCTCGGCCGTGCCGTCGAGCGTGAGGGCCGCACCACGGGCGCAGTTGAAGCACGGGGCGTCCTCCATCACGTGGATGGCCGCGGTCACGGCGTCCTCGGCCGCGCCCCCGGCCGCAAGCACCGCATAGCCCGCGTCGAGGGCCGCCGCCAGAGCCGCGTTCGTCTCGGCCTTCTGCTCGAGAGTCATCTCGTGCAGGCGCCTGCCCGCACCGCCGTGGATCACCAGCAGCGGGCCCTCTCCCCCAACGCGCTCGACGCGCGCAACGTCGCCCATGCTCATGCGCCTTCCTTTCGCCCGAGGGGGATATGACAAAAGGCACGTCCCCCTGTCATGCCGCCCCTCTTTTCAGAAAAGGTGACAAAGGGCTCTGGCCCCTCTGTCACGCCCCTACAAAACGGGCGGCTCCGTCAACGCACGCGCGCCGGCGGAGCCGCCCCACAAATCAAAGTTCAAACAGTCGAGAAGAGCTAGCAGACCTTGAAGACCCAGTTGTGCTTGTCCTCGACGGCGCCGTCCTGGATGCCGGTGAGGGTCTCGCGCAGCTTCTTCATGACCGGGCCGCACTCAACGTGGCCGGCCGGGAAGACGACGGTCTCGTCGGCGCCGTAGACCTTGTTGTCGATCTCGCCCACCGGGGAAATGACGGCGGCGGTGCCGCACATGCCGCACTCGGAGAACTTGCCGCTCTTGACTTCGGCCCACTCGACCGGGCGCTCGTCGACGACCATGCCGAGGTCCTGAGCAACCTGGACCAGCGAGCGACGGGTGATGGAGGGCAGGATCGAGTCGGTGTGGCTCTTGGGAACGACGAGGGTGTTGCCGTCGACGAACAGCACGTTGGCGCCGCCCGTCTCCTCGACGTAGGTGCGGGTCTCGGAGTCGAGGTAGAGGTTATCGGCATAGCCGGTGGAGTGGGCCTCGACGGAGGGCTTCAGGCTCATGGCGTAGTTCAGGCCGGCCTTGATGTTGCCGGTGCCGTGGGGCGCGGCGCGGTCGTACTCGGAGACGCGCAGCTTGACGGCCTTGAGGCCACCCTTGTAGTAGGGGCCCACCGGCGTCACGAGGATGCGGAAGGTGTACTCGGGGGCGGGGGCGACGCCGATGACGTTGCCGGAGCCAATCATGAACGGGCGGACGTAGAGCGTGGCGCCGGAGCCGAAGGGCGGAACCCAGGCGGCGTTGGCCGTGACGACCTGCTTGACGGCGTCAACGAAGCGGTCGACCGGGAAGGGCGGCATCTCGAGGCGCTGGGCGGAGTCGTACATGCGCTGGGCGTTCTGGTCCGGGCGGAAGCAGACGATGCTGCCGTCGGCGGTGGTGTAGGCCTTGAGGCCCTCGAAGACCTCCTGGCAGTAGTGGAAGATGCCGCCGCACTCGGAGACGTGCATCGTGTGGTCGGTCGTGAGACCGCCCTCGTCCCACTCGCCGTCCTTCCAGTGGGCCTCATAGCTATAGTCGGTCTGCATATAGCTGAAGCCGAGGCTGCCCCAGTCCAGGTCCTTCTTCTCAACTGCCATGCTGTAACGCTCCTCACGTACCTTGTCGTTCGTAAAGCGGCACTTCTATGTCGCGGTATCGCCACAGGATAGCCCCGTTATGTTACGGCGCGGTAACGGGTGCGGCGGGTGTGCGCAATGGCCGAGACGAGCGGGCCGGCAGCAGGCGGCCGCGTGCCGGCAGACCCGTCCCCTTTGGCACGAAAGCGGGGCGAGAGGCACGCACCCCTCGCCCCGCTTGGCAGGCCAACTCAGCCTGGGACAGATTTGCCCGGAGCTGTTTCGTCCCACGTTACCTGGGGTTTGGGACGATAAAGCTCCGGGCTAAATCGTCCCAGGCCCGCCGGGCTCTGCTACTTGCCCAGGTCCTGCAGGGCCACGACGTCAAGCGACCCCTCGCGCGCCGTGCGGATGGCCTCGGCCATCGCCTGGGCACCGGCGAGCGTCGTAACGTTCGTGACGCGGTAGCGCACCGCAAGCTGACGCAGCGTGTAGAAGTCGCCGCGGGTCTCGTGGCCGCCAGGTGTGTTGATGATGAGCTGGATGTCGCCACCCGAGAGCATCGTGGCGATGTTGGGGCGCATCTCGCTCGCACGGCGCACGCTCTTGCAGGCGATGCCCGCCGCGCGCAGGGCCTTGGCCGTGCCCGAGGTGCCCACGAGCTCAAAGCCCATGCCAACCAGGTCGCGCGCCACGCCGATGATGGCGCGCTTGTCACGGTCGCGCACGGAGATGAACACGCGGCCCTTCGTGGGCAGGCCGTAGGAGATGGCCAGCTGCGTCTTGGCGTAGGCGGCCGGGAACGTGCGCGCCACGCCCATGACCTCGCCGGTCGACTTCATCTCGGGGCCCAGCGTCATGTCGGCGCCCGGGAAGCGGTCGAAGGGCAGCACGGCCTCCTTGCAGGCAAAGTAGTCGAACGTGCGGTCCTCGAGCGGCAGGCCCAGGTCGCAGATCTTCTCGCCCGCCATGATCTTTGCCGCCATGCGCGCGAGCGGCACGCCGGTCGACTTGGACGAGAAGGGCACCGTGCGGCTCGCGCGGGGGTTCAGCTCGATGACGTAGAGGCGGCCGTTGTGCACCGCGTACTGGACGTTGAGCGCGCCTACGACGTGGCAGGCCAGCGCCAGCTTGTGGGTGGTCTCGCGAATCTCGGCGATCATCGAGTCTGCGAGCGAGTAGGGCGGCATGCAGCACGCCGAGTCGCCGGAGTGGATGCCCGCCTCCTCGATCTGCTCGAGCACGCTGCCCACGTAGCACTCCTGCCCGTCTGCCAGGGCGTCGACGTCGAGCTCGACGGCGGAGTCGAGGAAGGAGTCGAGGTAGATGGGGTGGTCCTTGGAGACGCGCGTGGCGGCCTCCATGTAGCTCTTGAGGTGGCGCTCGTCGTAGGCGATGACCATGCCGCGGCCGCCCAGCACGTAGCTCGGGCGCACCAGCAGCGGGAAGCCGATGCGCTTGGCGACCTCGACGGCCTCCTCGTAGGTCTCGGCCACGCCGCTCACCGGGTAGGCGATGCCCAGCTCGTCGAGCAGGGCGCTGAAGCGTTCGCGGTCCTCGGCAAGGTCGAGAGCGTCGGGCTGGGTGCCCATGATGGGCACGCCCGCGGCCTTGAGGCGCGCGGCAAGGTTGATGGGGGTCTGGCCACCCAGCGTGCAGATGACGCCCTCGGGCTGCTCGACGTCGACGATGTCCATGACGTCCTCGAAGGTGAGCGGCTCGAAGTAGAGGCGGTCGGAGGTGTCGTAGTCAGTCGAGACGGTCTCGGGGTTGCAGTTGACCATGACCGTCTCGTAGCCCTTGTCGTGCAGGGCGTAGGCGGCGTGGCAGCAGCAGTAGTCGAACTCGATGCCCTGGCCGATGCGGTTGGGGCCGGCCGAGAGGATCATCGCGCGCGGCTTGTCGGTGTCGCGGCGCTCGGTGGCGCCCCACTCGTAGGTCTTGTAGTGGTAGCTCGTGCGGGCCGGGAACTCGCCGCCGCAGGTGTCGACCGTCTTGATCGCGGGCGTCACGCCCTTGGCCTTGCGCCAGGCGCGCACCTCGAGCTCGGTGGCGCCGGTGAAGTGGGCGATCTGCTCGTCGGAGAAGCCCATCTGCTTAACCGAGCGCATGTCGCGGCCCGAGATGTCGGCGAGGCGGCGCTCGGCGAGCCAGGCCTCGGTGTCGGTGAGGTTCTTGAGGTGGCTCAGGTACCACGGGTCGATGCCCGTGAGGTCGTGGATCTCGTCGATGTCCCAGCCGCGGCGCAGCGCCTCGATGACGTAGTAGATGCGCTGGGCGGTGGGCACCGAGACGCGCTGGCGGAAGTCGGGCACGTCGTAGAGCGCGGGGTCGTCGGCGCCGAGCATGTTCTCGCCCGTCTCGAGCGAGCGCATGGCTTTGTTGAAGCTCTCCTCGAAGGTGCGGCCAATGGCCATGACTTCGCCCACGGCCTTCATGCGGGTCGAGAGCGTGGCGTCGGTGCCCTTGAACTTCTCGAAGGCAAAGCGCGGGACCTTGACCACGCAGTAGTCGATCGAGGGCTCGAAGCACGCAGGCGTGGCCTGGGTGATGTCGTTGGTGACCTCGTCGAGGGTGAGACCCACGGCCAGACGCGCCGCGACCTTGGCGATGGGGAATCCCGTGGCCTTGGAGGCGAGCGCCGACGAGCGGCTCACGCGCGGGTTCATCTCGACCACGATGATGCGGCCGTCCTCGGGGTTCACGGCGAACTGGACGTTGGAGCCGCCGGTGGCCACGCCCACCTTCTCGAGGATGGCGAGCGAGTAGTCGCGCAGCTTCTGCAGCTCGGTGTCGGCCAGGGTCTGTGCCGGCGCCACGGTGATGGAGTCGCCGGTGTGGACGCCCATGGGGTCGAGGTTCTCGATGGAGCAGATCACGATGCCGTTGCCGGCGCAGTCGCGCATGACCTCCATCTCGATTTCCTTCCAGCCCTGGATGGACTCCTCCACCAGGACCTCGCCCTCGGGCGACAGGTCGATGCCCTGGGCCACGATGCGGCGCAGGTCGTCCATGTCATAGGCGATGCCGCCGCCGGCGCCGCCCAGCGTGAAGCTCGGGCGGATGATGACGGGGAATCCCAGCTCACCCACGATGCGCTCGGCGTCTGCCACCGAGTAGGCGAAGCCCGAGCGGCAGATGTGCAGGCCGATGTCCTCCATGGCCTCGGCAAAGAGCTTGCGGTCCTCGCCGATGCGGATCGACTCGGTGTTGCAGCCGATGACCTCGACGCCGTACTTGGACAGCACGCCCGCCTCGTCGAGCTCGATGGCGCAGTTGAGGCCCGTCTGGCCGCCCATGTTGGGCAGCAGGGCGTCGGGGCGCTCGCGCTCGATGACCTTGGCGACCGCATCGGCCGTGATGGGCTCGACGTAGGTGCGGTCGGCGATGTTGGGGTCGGTCATGATCGTGGCCGGGTTGGAGTTCACCAGCACGACCTCGTAGCCCAGGGCCTTGAGGCTCTCGCAGGCCTGCGTGCCCGAGTAGTCGAACTCGCACGCCTGGCCAATGACGATGGGGCCAGAGCCAATGACCAGAATCTTCTTGATGTCGGTACGCTTCGGCAACTAGAAGCGCCTCCCCTCGCGGACGTCGATGTCAAGGTAGTTGGACTCGCCCTCGATGAGGCGACGGAACGCCTCGAAGAGGTAGACCGCGTCGTGCGGGCCGGGCGAGGCCTCGGGATGGTACTGCACCGAGAACGCCGGGATGTCAAGGAACTGGATGCCCTCGGGCGTGCCGTCGTTGAGGTTCACGTGCGTGAGGCGGATGCGGCCGAAGCGCTCGGTGTTGGCGACCGGCGCGATGCGTCGCTCGCTCCAGAAGCGCAGGTCGGAGGTATTGGCGGCGCGCCAGGCGTCCACGACCTCCTGCCCGCCGGACAGCTCCACGTCGAGCTCACCCAGGCTCGGGAAGACGAGGCCATAGTTGTGGTTCTGGGCCGTGACCTCGACCATGCCCGAGAGCAGGTTCATGACGGGCTGGTTGCCGCCGTGGTGGCCGTACGGGAGCTTCTCAATCTGGGCGCCCGCGGCCTGGCAGATCATCTGGTGGCCCAGGCAGATGCCAAAGACGGGGACTCGGCCCAGGAGCTGCTCGGCGCAGGCGGCGGGCTCGGGCAGCTCGCGGGGGTCGCCGGGGCCGTTGGAGAGGAACACGCCGTCGGGGTTGTCGGCCAAGATCTTCTCGGCCGAGGTGTCCCAGGGCACGACGTGCACGTCGATGCCGGCACCGATGAGGCCGCGCAGGATGCCGCGCTTCTCGCCGCAGTCGAGGGCGGTGACGCGCAGGCGGCGGCGCGGACGGTCGAGATCGACCTTGGCGTCGACGTCGTAGGCGTCGGCCGTCGAGACCTTGGCGACCCAGTTGGTCTCGGAGATGGAGGGGGCTTCCTTGACGCGGGCCACGAGGCTCGCCGGGTCGAGGTCGGTGGTCGAGATGGCGCAGCGCATCGTGCCGGCCTCGCGCACGCGCAGCGTGAGCTCGCGGGTGTCGACGCACTCGATGGCCACGATGCCATGCTCGGCGAGGAAGTCGGGCAAGGTGCCCTCGGCACGCCAGTTGTTGGGCGTGTGGCACATGTCGCAGACGACGACGCCCGCGAGGTCAACGCCATCGGACTGCATGTCGGCGGCGCACACGCCGTAGTTGCCAATCTGCGGGTAGGTGAAGGCAACGACCTGGCCGGCGTAGGAGGGATCGGAGATGACCTCCTGGTAGCCGGACATCGAGGTGTTGAAGACGAGCTCGCCGAACGTCTCGCCGGTGGCGCCCACCGACAGACCCTCGAACGTGGTGCCGTCCTCGAGCGCAAGCAGCGCCTTGGTGGCGCCCTTTGCCAGAAGTGGGTTCACGCGTTCCCCTTTCGGTTGGGTTCGCGCGGCAAGAAAAAGACGCCCGGGGTGCCCGAGCGCCATAAGAAAAGACGCCCGGCATGGCCGAGGGCGTCCCCACAAGACGGGTGCGCATGCGCCGCGCGCCCTTTGGCCCAACGTAAACCCGGCATGTCCAGCGCCGAGTCAGGCCGTTTGCCTTGCAGGTATCCCGTACCGTGCTTAAAGGTCGTGGGTACTATAACGCCTTGTTTTGATGAGCGACAGCTAACTTTTGGTTTGGCAACCTTACATACCTGCAGGTAGAGCAGGTAGGCACGCGGTTATGCGCTCTTGCGGGCAGAATATCCATTTCTTGTGAAGCGCAGTGGGATGGGCGCGGGCGGCCGATGCGTGCGAGAAGGGCGGGGCTCGCAGGGCGTTGCACGGATACCGGGCTCGTGCGTTCACGTGGGCATGGCGAGTCCGACTCGCTGCACGGATATCGGCTTCGTGCGTTCACGCCGGCACGCCAGGTCCAGCTCGCTGCACGGATATCGGCTTCGTGCATCCCCGCAGGCCTGGCTGATTCGGTCTGCTGCACGAAATTCGGCTTCGTGCGTTCACGGGGGAACGCACGAAGCCGAATTAAGTGCAGTCAAAAGAACTCGGTCACCTCAGTTGAATGCACAACCCCAAAAGTAGTGCAGCCCAACGCCCTCGAGTGCCACGGACAAATGCACAACCCCGACTTGTGAGCAGCAAGGCCGTCCGCGACCTCGCTAGGCGCCACAATCACAGGCGGACGAGGCCTTCTCGCCCACCTCGAGATAGCGAATGGGCCTGCAGGGATTGCCCACCGCCACGCAGTTGGAGGGGATGTCGCGCACGACGACGCTGCCGCCGCCAATCACCACGTTGTCGCCAATGGTCACGCCCGGCATCACGTGGACGCCCGCACCAATCCAGACGTCGTGCCCCACGCGGATGGGACGAGCGTACTCGATGCCCTGGCGACGCAGCGCGGCGTCAACGGGGTGCCCCGCCGTATAGAAGCCGCAGTTGAGCGCTACGAAGACGTTATCGCCAAACGTCACCCTGGCACCGTCGAGAACCACGAGGTTATGGTTGAAGAAGAAGATCTCGCCCAGCTCGATGTTGTAGCCGTAGTCGCACCAGAAGGGGGCGGTGACACAAGCGCCCTTCCCCACCTCGCCGAGGAGCTCGCGAAGAATCGCGCGCTGGCCCGCCGCATCGGAGGGCCGCAGCTGGTTGAAGTCGTAGCACAGCTCCTTGGCATGGGCGCGCTCGGCAAGCAGCGCCTCGTCGTTGTTGGCATCGTACAGCTCGCCCGAGAGCATCTTGTCCTTCTCGGTCATGGCATCCTCCGCACGCACCTCGTTGCCTCTTGCGACTACAGTAGCAGGAGGCAAAAGAGGAGGCGCGCGTGACATACGAGACGAACGACGAGACGCGCGGCCGCTTCCTTGCGGCGCTCGCGCGACGGGACATGCTGGGCGAGGATGGCCTCACCATCTGGGGAGAGCCCGCCTGGCGCCATATCGCCGCAGGTAGCGAGCCACAGGCGCTCGATGACGCAACCATGGCGCAGCGAAACGTCGTCGTTCGCGCGCATGCCACGCCAGGCCTTGCAGGCGAGCACTGCGCCGGATGGGTCGAGGCGGTCTTTGCCGGCTGTGGTCTGCGGCTTTATGCCGGGGACGCCCGCGAGCTCTATGAGCGTTACTGCCACGAGAGCAACGCCGCCCGCCTGCTCACGGGCATGATCGTGGCCGTGCCCGCCGCCCCTTACACGCCGGGCGCCGCGCGCTTTGGCCACGTGGGGCTCTACATCGGGGACGACCAGGTCATGGACTGCGCGAATGCCCAGGTGCGCAAGCTGCCGCTCGACCTGTGGCTCAGCAACTACGGCGTGCAGGCGCAGCCCCGCTGGGGCTGGTACGGAGACGTTGCCCTGGCTTAGGCGCGGCGGCGGAACACGCGCCTGGAGCCTCTGTCGCGCTGGGACACTTGCTCAGGCAGGCATTGTCCCACTCCCCCACTTAACCTGAGGTTTCGCGTTCCCCTTACGCATGCTCGCGCCAGACGGGAAGGGCGCGGCGCACGATCCACCAGACGGCGGCGACGGCAAGCACGCCAAAGAGCACAAGCTTGGCCATGTCGGTGACCCAGCCAACCTGGTCGGCCACCTGCTGCCAGGCGTTGCCGGCCGCGGCGCCTAGACGCAAGCCACAATACGGCAACGGGCCTTCCCACCCCGGGACAAGCGCGATAATTGGAAAAGGTCCAACGGGAGGAACGCGAATGCCAACACTGCCGAACGTCATCGAGACGAGGCGCCTAACGCTGCGGCCCTGGAACGAGGGCGATGCAGCCAAGCTCTATCGCCATGCGAAAGATCCCGAGGTAGGGCCTGCCGCCGGCTGGCCTGCGCACACACCGGCCGAGGAGAGCCGCCAGATCATCCACGACGTTCTTTCCATCCGCGGCACCTACGCCGTCGTGCTCAAGGAGACGGGATTCCCTATAGGCAGCATTGGCGTCATGAGCCCGCGCATGCATCACGCAGACGTTCAGAGCGGCGACCGCGAGCTGGGATTTTGGATTGGCAAGCCATACTGGGGTCGCGGTCTCATCCCCGAGGCCGTGGACGCGCTTCTCGGCCAATGCTTTGCCGACCCCGCTTGCCATGCCGTCTGGTGCGGATATTACGAAGGCAACGAGAAGTCGCGGCGGTGTCAGGAGAAGTGCGGCTTTGCCTTCCACCACGTTGAGCCCAACAAACCCGTTGAGCTTCTGGACGAGGTGCGCACCGAGGTCTTCATGCGCCAGACTCGCGAGCAATGGCTTGCGAGAAGGGGGCGAAGGGGTTAGGCCGAGTGCGCCCTGGGCCTTCCCGCGCTAGGATGGGATGCCGCACGCTTCTCGATGGACTCAACGGTGACGTACGTCCCGCACCCCCCTGCGACAGCCCTGCAGGATGTCAGAGTCGAGCATGTGGGTTACGCGGCCGGCGCTCACGCCAAGCATGCGCGAGGCCTTCGCCGCAGAAACGGTCTTGCCCCTCACGACATAAGAGGCATCAAATTAGCAACTATTGCTATTTACTCGAACATGCAAGCGAATCCGCCGCTACCGATACTTGTAGTGGCGCTTCCAGTAGGCGCGGGCTTCTTCTTCCTCCGAGCCAAACGTGCGAGCGGTCCAGTCCCACCTCTTGAACTGCTCCCACGAGCAGCCAAACTTCCAGGACGGCGAAGTGCCGCAATACTGGCCACGGTGCGTCTGTACCGCAGGCAAGCAAACCTTGCGAAACGAGCAAAACGGCCGGCATCTGCGTTCCAGGCTCCCATTGCCCAAGCAGATGCCGGCCGTTCGCACTCAAAATACCCAGTTGTCCTGGCCTCCAGGCGAGGACGCGTCCCGCACCAGGTGCCCAACCCCAGGGATGTCACCACCCTGGGGCGGAGATGGGTTAATGGGGCCACCTTCTGAGCGTTCTCGGTTTTGTTTGGATCTCCGAGTCCCTAGGCACGTAACGCACGCCGCGCCGAGCGTAGGCTTTACCAGCCGGGTCTGGGCCTTTCGGCAAGCTCGTGGTAGCACGGGAGACATGCGGACAAAAACGCGGATGAAATCGATTTAGACTCACGCCGCGGGCCACGATTAGTGTACATGAGTCAGAGAATCGCCCACTAGTTACGAGCATAATCAGAGTTGAGCATTGGCGCGTTCGCAACTTGTGCACACTAGCTCGCCAAAGATGCGCACAGAGAGGGCACCCGGCCCAAAGGAACCAGGTACCCAAAATGCGCGCTCGCCCATCAACGGACGCCGCCGCAGGAGGTCAAGCTACAGCAGGTAGTCAGGCGTTCCCGTCTCGGAGTTAAAGCGCACGTTGCCAACGGTGTACTCAAAGTGAGACCCGTTGTTGCTGGTGACGGTGTTCATGGGGCCACTGCTAATTACGGTGCTCACCTCGCCCGTCGAAAGGTCCATGCGTGTGCGGACCGTCCCCGTGCCAATCTCGCTCTCGAAATGCAGCGATCCATCAGACTTGAAGACGCTCCTGAGGCCAGACATGTTCGGCTCCCTCCGCCGCAGACTCGTTTGATTAATACCCGGGTATCGGCGCGGCAAACCGCTGCCCGGACGCCATACGCTCCACTAATCGACCGTGGCAGGCCTGATGCCAATGACCTCGGTCAATCGCGCAGGCAGGACTGAAACGGGTAGAATTGGTAGCGTAGGGGCTTACGCCCTCCTGTAACAACATTTGGTTCGTGGGCCATGCCCAAGAAACAGCCGCCGGCTAGGGCGGCTGTTTCCGTTTAGCGGCACGACCCACGAGGGCTAGAGCTTAGAGATCAAGCTCAGAATCGCCAAGACTGCCGCCTCATCCCATAAGCCTTCATGCTCCCCGACAACGCCAATTAAGCACGCACACCTACGCTTGAATCAGTCTCTCGCGATAGGCAAGCAGTTGCTCGCCCAGTTCGTCGAGCAGCCGGCGCCCCTCGCTGGCCTTGGCCACCATGGGAGCAACGTATCCCTCAGGCTGGGGGTCGTAGAGCATATCGGGGTCGGGAAGCCACTCGCCCGTCTCGTCGTAGCACATGCCATCAAGAATCGAGCTCTCGAACTCTTGCAAGGAAGCATAGGCTCCCGTATTCCCCACGACGGGATAGGCTCGACGCAGAGAGCGGCTATACGCGTTTAGCACCCGCTCATGAAGACCCAGGCTAAGGATAGAGTTGGGCTCCCCATCCACAGAAGCGTCTTCAACAACAACGGCGTCACAACGCAGCGAGGGAGGAATACGGTCAAGGTCGTAGTCGCTCCACACGAAATAGTCGGTTTCCTTTGCGAGCTCAAGGAAATCAAAGGCCTGAGCCCACAAGTCGCACAGCACGTCGAGCTGTCGCTCCGTAAGACGTTCCTCCATGCTTTCGTCTCCCATCTTAATAAGAAGCTCGTTGGTCTCGACACCCAACCAGCCCGCCACGTCCCTGACCTTTGCGATATCGGACGGCACGTGGGCGCCACTGCGCCAATCCTTGATTGACGAGACGGAGACATTCACGACATGGGACAGCTCGCGCATCTTGCTCGCGCCAACGCTTCCATGGCCGAGAAGAGCGTCAAATGATCCAGGCGAAAAGGCATACGTGGCATCGCCCATCTGGTAAACGTTTCTCTTCACGCGTCCTCCTTCGATGCGTCTACATCGTAGGAGTCGTGCGGGACACAAATAGGACGAAGCTGGGACGAAGGTAACGAAAGGACATCCGAATCTCAATGGCAACCCAGACGCCAATATTGTGGCAAAGGGCCCCAATCCCTCGTCATATAAAAACGAGGAGCGCCGCCGCCCAACAGGGCGACGGCGCTCCTCAACACTGTACGTGGGAATACGGTCAGACCGCCAAGTCGCCATTCCACAAACGTCATAGTACCTCGGGCGTCATACTTGGTAATGCTACAGACCAAGCATCACCTCTACTCCGTACCTTGTATGACAGCGAGCAGATCCTGGTAGCTGTGCACCACGTCATAGCGCACGTCCTCGCCAGAAAACTCGTTGAAGAGTTTCCTCGCACAGGCAATCTTGCCCTTCTCAATGTCGCGTAAGGTCAGGCTGTCCATGCTGCCCTTTGTCTCCGCAACAAAGAACACGTGGCGTACGCTCCCCCTCTCAAAGGCTATCGCCCAGTCGGGGGCATAGTCACCCACTGGCGTGGGAATCTTGAACGCACGCGGCAGCTTGGCATACACGGCAACCTTGCCCTCAGCCGCATCAAGGTCGCGTGCAAAGTCGCGCTCGCCCTCAGAATCCCAGAACACATAGTCCTGCACGCAGCGACTCGTCTCGAGCGCACGCGACAAGTTCTCGGGCATACGCTCAGCAAAGATGTCGGAGTCATAGCGGTCATCGAGCTTGTGATAGGTGATGTGGTCGACCACCATCGTTGCCTTCTCGGCAAGGATGCACTTCGAGACCCTCGCGATGAACTCCTCGGGGTTCTCGGCAAACATGCGGAACTTGGCCGGCATGATGCCCTTGAGGACGGCCGCAGCACTACGACGCGTGATATGGGCCGCAGCAGATACCTCACCAAGCAGGTCATACGTCACGCTCGTGGAATGGTCGCCCGCCTCGAAGTCCTGCCGCACCTCCGAGCCAAACGACTGGCCCGTCTCCAGGTTCTCGCGCGACTGAGTCGAGCGCTGAGAGGCAACCGTCATGACGTAGCTCGTCTTGTTCACGAACAGCTCGCGATTGATTCGTTCGATGGCCTTGGAACGCAGCTCCTCGTCATCAAAGTCGACCGTGTACGAGTGCTTCGAGTTGATCTTGTTCCACAGCTCCTGGAACTCAGCGCGCATGAAGTTGCGGTTGAGCGGGTTGCTCTTGACCTTGGGCTCGTACCCGTCTGCAATGTAGTTATCGAGCGCATGCGCGTCATAAACGCTGCGCACAAGCTTCTCGATGTCCTCGCGGTAGGCATAAAGGTGCTCGGGCAGATCGTCCTCCGACACCGCCGCCATGCCGTGGTCCTTGAACTCCTGCGTGGGCTCGCCCTTGCGATCCACCAGTCCCTTTGAGACGAGCGCAAAGTACACGTCGTGGGCATCGTCCTCCGTGAGCACATAGGGCTGCGACTCTGCACCTTGAACGGCGAGACCAGCAAGGAACTTCTCCGTGACCTTCTTGGGACGATCGCGCAGCGTGGCCTTCGTCTCATTCTGAAGCGCATCCGTGAATGCCTTGTAGCTCTCCGATGCAATGACCGTAAGCTTGTTCACGCTGTGCACCTCAGACTCGCCCAGGACCTCGAGGTCCTGACGCTCGCCCTCACTGTTCACGCACAGGCGCAGGCCACGGCCAACCTCTTGACGCTTGCCCGTCTCGGAGTTCGAGTGCTTGAGCGTGCAGATCTGGAACACGTTGGGGTTGTCCCAGCCTTCGCGAAGAGCCGAGTGGGAGAAGATGAAGCGCGTGGGCTCGTCAAACGACAGCAGGCGTTCCTTGTCCTTGAGGATGAGGTCGTAGGCGCTCTCGTCATCGGCCTCGTCGCTGCCACGCTTGAGCTTTGAGTCGATCGAATGGCCGTTCTTGTCGATGGAGAAGTAGCCCTTGTGGGTGTCGCGGACATCAATTCCCCTCAACCACGCAAGGTAGCGGCGGTGATTCTCCCCTAGCCCCGCGTCAAGCGAGGCATCCAGGCTCTGCTGGCCCTTGTCGTACTCCTCGACGGCACGGGCATACTCCTCCTCGAAGATGCGGCCGTACTCGCCCAGGCCTTCCTGCCCGTCATCGTCGTAGACACGATACTTGGCTACCTCGTCAATAAAGAAGAGCGACAGGCACTTGATGCCGCGGGCAAAGAGGGCCTCCTCCTTCTCGAGATGGCTCTTGATGGTCTCGCGAATCTGTACGCGCCGGATGTCACGCTCGGCGGAATCGCTGCAGACAACGCCACGCGTAAGCTCCAAGCCGTTGAGGAATCGCACGCAGCCAGTCGCGCCATCCATATCGGGCACAACCTCGGAGACGATATACCCCTCACGGTAGGCCTCGAGTTCGCCCGAGGCATCGTAGATGCTGTCATGCTCGCCAAAGGTACCGATATGCTTGGTAATGGAGCCGGAGGCGTTGAGCCTCTTGTACTCGATGACTGCCTGGGGCGCTTTGTTCTTGCTTACCTTAATGTCTTGTAGGTAGAGGTAGCCGTCGGTGCCGTTCATGCCCTTGAGCTCAAAGCCCTTGACCTCGATGCGCTTGACCAGACGCTGGTTGAACGCGTCGAGAGTGTCGAGTACGTAGACGGCATTGTGGTGCTCGCGGTGCGTGGCCGAATAGTTAAGGCATGCAAGCGGCTTGAAGCGCCTGATGCCGGCCTGCGTTGCCTTGCCACCCATCTTCTGGGGCTCATCGAGGATGACGATGGGGTTGTTGGCCGAGATGACGTCGATGGGCCTGCGGCTGCCAAAGTCATCGCGCTCGGAGTACATGATGCGAGCCTCCTTGGAGCGCCCACCCTTCTTCATCGATGTGTTGAACGCCTGCATGTTGATGATCATCACGTTGACGTCGGCGCTCGAGGAGAAACGGTCGATCTCGCCGAGGCGCGAGCTGTCGTAGACGAAGTAGCGGATCGCCTTGCCATACTGCTCGAAGAAGTGCTGCTCGGTGTTCTTGAGCGACTTGTAGACGCCCTCGCGGATGGCGATGGAAGGCACGACCACGATGAACTTGGTCCAGCCATAGAGGCGATTGAGCTCGAGCATGGTCTTGGTGTAGACGTAGGTCTTGCCCGTGCCCGTCTCCATCTCGATGTCGAGGTTGACGGGAGCGGGACCATTGGCAAGCGAGGCAGACTCCGCGATGCGATTGGTACGCTGCACCTTGTGGATGTTGTCGAGCAAGGTGGCACTGCCCAAGATGAGCGGGGCGTTGGCATAGCCCTCACTTGCCTCGAGCTGGGTCTCAAAGCCGTCGATGGTTTCCATACCGTGCCTGGTAGCGCCGCGGCCAAGGTCACGCATGTAGACGGACGCACCCGAGTTGGGCTGTCCGGTAAAGACGTCCATCACCGCGCGCGCTGCGTCGGTCTGGTAGGGCTGGATCTTGAACTTGAAGTGCATCTACGCTTCACCCCCGTCAATCGATTTGAGATAGTCAACCGGATTCACAACAAGCAGCTGCCTGCGACGTTCTGCCAATTTGTCTACAACGGCGCTAGTTTCTTGAACCTTACGGTTAAGGAAGGCGTCTATTTCGCTGGTATCGTTCGATAACGAAACACCTGAGGTAAGGTCGCGTATCTCATTGCGCAAATCACAATCGAGAAGGCGGCTGCTGCGCAACTTAATATCGACACACAGAAGGCGGGCCGCCTCGCTAGAAGCGTCATCTCCCAAAACACGGGCATCGCCGCCGAGACCTCTATTTAGCCTCTTTTCGATTGAAAGATAGTACTTGGCTGTCTCCCTGCCCCACTGTAGAAGCAGGGATTCAATTGCGTCCAGCTCATTGAGTTGACGCTCTAATAGCCTTCTAGCCCTTAGGCTCTCTTGTGCCTTTCGTTTTTCTTGAGACTCATAGTTATTCGTCACAACCGTAGTCAGAATGCTTGCAATCGCGCCAACAAACGTACCAGCTAATGCACAGAAGCCCGAAAACCAGTTTTCCATCGGCTAAATCACCTTGCGGATGGTATCGGCCGAGAAGGTCTTGAAGAGCTCCTCGAGGTTGGCGACGGCAGCGTCGTTCGAGAACGACGCGTCACGGAAGAGCGCGTAGATTGGGCGCTCGCAGGCAATGGCCTCGAGAGCCGCCGTGTCCACGTCCTCGTCAAAGCAGGCAATAAGCTGTCGGTCGTTGACGTCGAAGCATGCCTTGCCGCCAAGCTCACGCTCGACAATCTTGGCCGAGTATGGGATGCGGAAGGCAGGCAGGGCTTGAAAGAGCAGGTCGAGCGGCTCCGCACCCTCCACGGCATTGTCGGCAAAGAGGTCGAGCTGGGTCTGGTCGTACGCGGCGGGCGTGGCGTACTCGTCTTTGAGGCAGGATTCGTCCACGCGCAGCACGCGAAAGCCAATGTCTGGCACTGGCTTGGGCTCGGCACCGAGCTCAAGCTTGCAATTTGTTTCCTCGACCTCGGCCTTTATCTTGGCGCCCGCACGTCGGATACGCTCTTCGCCGAGATCGCAGATGGTCGAATAGCCAGATTTCTGTGCCGAAGAACCCTCAGCACAATCTTCGGGAAGCTGGACCATTATGAACTTACGATTTCCCCCATCACCGGCATTAAGGCGCATAACAGCATGGGCAGTTGTGGCCGAACCAGAAAAGAAATCAAGTATAACGTCATCCTTCTCGATGAAGCAACGCATCCTGATCAGGTACTCAATTAGGCTTACGGGCTTGGTGAAATCGAAACAAGCATCCATACCCAAATCAGCCATATCCGAGCTGGCAGTTTCATTCGTGCCAACGCCATTCGAAGTATCGAGCTTAATTGGAAGGTAATTCGTAGGCGTCTTATATTTCGTGCCGTCGTTAGGACGTTGAAACCTGACAGACAGTTTTGGTGTCTTTGCCAGAAAATACGTTCCACGGCTTACTTCGTCGTTCAACGTATCCTGCTGCCACTTAAAACGCCCCTCCAACGTTGCATTGCAACGGTTTTTCCCGTCCACGATTTCAATGTCAGACAGCACCTCGGCCCCCTCATACCGGCCAGCCTTAACTACGCCGTTATCAATAAAGGTGAAGCGTATACTGCCGGCAGGAAACTTCAATTGCTTGAGAGGGTTACCAGAGTTGAGAAGCGGTGCGTCGCCGTTATCGAGCCAGTCGCCGAAAAACTTTGACTTATTTGCGACCCTCTCGTAGCACAGAACGTATTCGACCGTCTTACGGCATTTATATGCAAGAGCGGGCGGAGTCATTGTTTTCGCCCACATAAAACGAGCAGCGAAGTTCTCTTGCCCGAATACCTCATCAAGGAGCTTCTTTAAATTGTCAACCTCGTTGTCATCAATCGAGATGAAGATAACTCCGTCCTCGCTCAGCATGTCCCTGGCGAGCATCAGTCTCGGGTACATCATTGAGCACCAGTCAGAGTGGAAGCGGCCGTTGGACTCGGGGTTGGCCACCAGGCGGCCGCCCTCCTCGTCGTAGTCGCCGCTCTCGGCATCGTATTCAGCTCGCGTCTGGGAGTAGTCGTCGTCATAGACGAAGTCGTGACCCGTGTTGTACGGCGGGTCGATATAAATCAGCTTGACCTTACCCGCATAGGTCTCGCGCATGATCTTGAGGGCCTCGAGGTTGTCGCCCTCGATGTAGAGGTTCTGGGTGGTGTCCCAGTCAACGGACTTCTCGGGGCAGGGACGCATAGTCTTTCGCGTGGGACGCCTGGCCTCGAGCTTAGCCTCGCGCTTGCCAGGCCAAGTGAATTGATAGCGCTCACGCTCCCCGTCCACCACGTGGTCAGACAGGTCGCCGCGAAGCGCGTCAAAATCAACGCTTAGAGCGGTACCCCCCCCTCAATCTTCGACTCGGTCACGGCATCGGGGAACAGTTCGGCAAGTCGCCTGATGTTCTCCTGCGTGAGATCGGGGGTCTCCCGGCTGATTTTCTCCATGCCCACTACTCCCTCTCGAGTCTCTCCAGCTCGGCTTTCTTCTCTCTCATGCGCGTAAACAACTCGTTCTTACGTGCTATCTGGCGCTCCTTGCGGCAGCTCTTGTCGAGCCTGATAACCTCCGCACGAAGAGCCTCCATTTTCTCACGCCGATCAATGCGCGCCAAAACGTCCTCGCCCCACGGCTCGCCCAAGACAATCTGCGCAAGTATCGAGCTCCACACCTCATCGAGATTGACGCCTTTGATATCAAGACGCGCAACACCAGAGGCGCGCCTGATCTTGCCACGGTCCTCAACGAGCAACTCGCCCGACGTAGCATCGGCAACGACAATCCGCGCCTTGTTGGCCGCAAAGATCGTACGTGCCACACGCTCGGGCACGCCCTCCCCGCGCGGCGCAACCGCAACGACCATGATCTCGTGAATATGGTCGCCATCAGCGACGTTTGCCGTCGTAGGCTTGACGGAGTTCGTCACCTCGATGGACTCGACGCCCTCCACAAAGGCGCGCTTGGTGGAGGCGTCGATGCGCATGTTGCGATAGAAGGCCTCCTTGGGAAGGCGCACATCCACCTCCGTGGTGCTTGGCAGGCCCAACATCAGCGCACCACCAGGAAACACAGCAGTTCAAAGTCATCAAGACCCTTGACCTCGCGCTCTCCCATTGCGGAGACCCCATCGCCAAAGAAGCTGTCGACCACGGACTCCCTGTCCGTCTCGACGATGGACGAAACGGCAGACGCGAGCAGGTTGGAAGGCCCCGTCATGTCGCAGCCGTCCTTGGTGTCGCGGTTGAAGGCGCGGCAAAGCTCGCGGTTGGGCTCATCCTTGCCACGGCACAAGGCGCGCACGCGCGAGAGCGTATCGCGCGCCTGCATCTGATCCTGAACGATGGTGCCATCGGCGCCCACATACACCAGGTAGAACGGGTGAAGTCGGTTGCCCTTGGAAACATTGACGCCAGGGTTGACGTTGCGCAGCACAAAGATGATGCCCGGCTCATCGCCCGTCACCACGGCATGGATGCCGTGCGGCGGTTCCTTGAAGTTAGGATGCTCCTTGTTCCACGCCAACAGGTCGGTCCTGAACTTGTCAAGGCCAAGGTCCGTGATGGACACGCCGCCCGAGACGTCCTCAAGGTCGACCACCTGGCCAAGCATCTGCTCGAGCTGGCGCTTGCGGTACTCGAGGTCTCCTTCCTCCTCGGGGTTGATGTAGTCATCATCGCCCGTGGAGGTCATGACGGTAATCTTCATGCGCGTCTCGACGCGAGCCTTGAGCTTGATGTACTCGTCGAGCTCGACGTCGGGCCAGAAGTTCACAAGCTCGATGCGCTCGTTCTTGGAGCCAATGCGGTCGACACGGCCAAAGCGCTGCACAATGCGCACGGGGTTCCAGTGGATGTCATAGTTGACCACGTAGTCGCAATCCTGCAGGTTCTGGCCCTCGGAGATGCAGTCCGTGGCAATGAGAATGTCGATGTCGAGTCCTTCGAGCGAGGGCATGACGGCGCCACGCTCCTTGGAGACGGGAGAGAAGCACGTCAGTATTGCCTGGGTATCGCTGGGAATGCCCGGGATGTTGCAGCGGCCTTGCCCCGTGCCCGTCACGATGGCCGAGCTAAGCCCCAGTTCGCGGGCAGCATACTCGGAAACATGCTCGTAGAGGTACTCGGCCGTATCTGCGAAGGCCGTGAACACCAGAACCTTGCGATTGCCACCATTGATGGGACTCTTGGCCTTCTCGCGAATGACCCGCTCGAGCTCCAGGAGCTTCGCATCGTGTGCCGGGTCTGCCGCGGCAACCATGCCTCGAATGAGGTCGAGGCCCGCAAGGTCCTCCCTCATGTCATCGCGCCAACGAATCCAATCCATGTCAGCCAGATCGATGCGGTCGTCGCCGCCCACGGCAAACGTAGTGTTCTCGTCGTCGAGGTCAAGGTCGGGCACGGCGCCACCCTCAACCTTTGCGCCACCCGTAGGAGAAACCTCGAACTTGTCGACGAGCTCGACCTTCTCGGCCACTGCAGCACGGACCTTCTCGAGCGTGAGCCTAAAGGAGTTCACAGAGCTCTCAAGGCGCTTGAGCAGATTCGTTGCCATGAGGCGTCGCAGGCCCCACTCGCGGCCGGCAGACGTAAGGCCAACCTCCTCGTACTTTGCCTGCTTCGATGGATGGATATAGGCAGAGGGCACGTAGGAGGCAAGCTTGAGCTCGTCGAGTGCCTCGGCAATCTCATGGAAGGCGGCCACATCTGGCGGGCTCGAAAGCTTGGGGCGCAGCGACAGCGGCTTCATGCGCGTCGGGAAGGGGCCAATCGCCGAGATGTCGTAGTAACGCTGGATCTGTTTGCGACTGCGAGCAACCGTCACCTGGTCCAGCAGTTTGAAGAAGTCTGGGTCGAGCATCGACATGAGCGCTCGCGTGGTGCGCTCCTGCGGCTCGAGACCAGCCCAGGAGCTATAGACAGACTGGGCGTTGCGGAAGGTTGCCTTGATGTCGTTCTTGAGGCCCAGTTCGTCCTGCCAGTCCACGTCACTGCGGCGATAGGCAAGCTCAGGCTGGTTCTGCAGGTCGCGGAAGCGATTGTTGACCGGCGTGGCAGACAGCATGAGCACGCGCGTCTTGGGACCAGTGCCAATCACGCGGTTCATAAGCTTCTGGTAGCGGTTCTCGTGGTCATCGTTCTTGGCTGCGTTGTCACCGCCATTGCGAAAGTTATGGCTCTCGTCTATGACGACGAGGTCATAGTTTGCCCAGTTGAGAGTGGCAAGGTCTATGCCCGTCTCGGCTATGCCGCGCTCGCGGGAGAGATCGGTGTGATAGAGCACGTCATAGCGAAGGTAGTCCTCAGCAATGGGGTTGTTGACGGTGTTTCCGTTGTACGTTGTCCAGTTGTCGCGCAACTTCTTGGGACACAGGACCAACACGCGGTTACGACGGCACTCGTAATACTTGATGACCGCGAGCGCCGTGAAGGTCTTGCCCAAGCCCACGGAGTCGGCAAGGATGCAGCCGTTGTACTTCTCGAGCTTATTGATGATGGCCAAGGCGGCGTCGCGCTGGAAGTCGTAGAGCATGCCCCAAATCTTCGAGTCCTTAAAGCCAACGGCCTCCTTGGGCAGACAGTCCTCGTCCACGTTCTCGAGGAACTCGCGGAAGATGTTGCTCAGGGCGCCGTAGTAGACGAGCTCGGGAGCATTCTCGGCGTAGAGGTCCTCGATGGAATCGATGACGCGCTCGGTGACGTCCTCCGCAGCTCCAGGGGTGTTCCAGGCCCGGTCAAACACCTGGAGGAGTTGAGCGGACATTGAAGCGTCGCCACGCATGATGCACGTGAATGGCGATGAGCCAGGAGCTGCCCCGATGGCAGGAGCGGTAAGACCCTCGAGGGGTGTGTAGGCATAGGAAGAGGCTTTGCCCTGGACCGCCAGGAGCGATTGAATCGACCCCTGACCAGGAGCCAGCGAACGGAAGCGCGCCTTGCTGCGAATCCAGTCTGCGCACTCACGGGCAATGGCACGCTGCGTCATTTCGTTGCGGAGCTTGATCTCGAGTTCGGTGCCGTAGACGCCGCGCTCTCTACCAAGACGGGGAATGTAAAACTCGCGGGCGCTCTTGTCTTGCGCATCACTCAGGAAGGTTGGCTCGGTATAGAGAAAGCGCAGCTCGCCGCAGTTGTTCAGTTGTTCTTTGAGCTCGCTGTAACCATAGATGGAGAAGTAGGCCGCAGCGACTGAGATCTTGTCTCCCGAGCGCAGGCGCACCACAAGATCATCCTTGAGAATCTTCGAGCGATTGTCAAAGAAATCGGGGTCAGTCTCCACGCTCTTCTCCATCTCTTGAGGCAGGTGCTGTTAGCGCAGCTCGTCCGTCTCATCGGACACTTTTCGACCAGTCTTTCGATTGTAGCCTTGGAGAGGCGCGCGAGCGACAGGCCTCCGGTTAAGCGGGGTGGCAGTGGAACGAAAACGGCCATGTCGCTATTTCACGAAAGCTGCTCTGGCAACCGCGCTTCCAAAGCAACCGTTACTTCTCCAGCTTCCTCTCGATTGCAACAACAATTGCCTCGGCGATGATTACGCCAACGAGCCACGCAAAGGCCTTGTAGGCCATCTCCGATGCCTTCATTGCAGTTTCCTTTTCTTGTTACCGATGATTCAGGTCGCGATTAGCGTACATAAGTTGGCAAAACAGGCTTGGTTACGAGCAAAATCCCAGTTGGGGAAGAGCCCAATTGCAACTTCTGTACACTAACGCGACGGACGCAGTCCAGACTGTCGCGCGGTACTCGCCGCTTGGGCGAAACCGTGCACTCGCCAGCCACACACCAGCCAACGCCCGAGCCGCGTCCGCGTTACACTCCTGCCCTTCTCGCCCTATCCTCCTCGAGCACACGCTGCTGGAATGGCGCCAGGTCTCGCTCGAGCTCCGCGTTGCCCGTCTGGTTGACCCAGAACGGCCACTTGACGCGGTTCGCATACTCCACGCCCTCAAACCAGCTGCTCAGCTCCGCCAAGCTCACGGGGGCATACCCGTTGGCGTCGACCCCAACGTCGTATCTCAGCAACCCCTGCCGCAGGTTGGCCTCGTTGTAGCTGCTCCCCTGCGAATGGATGTGCCCATGCAAGTGCCAGCTCCCGTGGCTCATGCCCTGCCAGTCCGCCATGGGATAGTGGCTCATCACGAGCTTTTGCCCGTCGACCTTGAGCACGCAGATGGACTGCTCCACGACGAATGCCCCGGCCACCGCAGGCTGGCTCCAGTCCTTGTCGTGGTTGCCCCGCACCAGGTGCACCTTGCGGCACCTGATCTGTTTCCGCAGTTCAAGCGCCTGCTGCACCGTGATCGAGAAGCTGAAGTCTCCCAGCACGTACAGCTCGTCGCCCGGCATGACCCGCGCGTTGATGTTGTTGATGATGCCGCGATTCATGCCATCGATGCTGCTCCACGGCCTGTCCGTGAACCCCAGCACGTTCGCGTGCCCAAAGTGCGTGTCAGACGTAAACCAAAGCATGGCCCGCTCCCCTCGCCCTCGGCTTGGTTTGCGAGCCATGCTAGCACGTCATTCGGACACTATTTGGTTGTAGTTGCGGATGTGCCAGTCTATTTAGACGTCGCCTCGCCCTTCTCGGCAATGTACCAGCAGACCCATTCCCATGGCACGCCTACTTGGAAGCGGCCTCGCCCTGGCAGAAGCGCTTGTCGACCCAGCCCGTGAGAATCGGGGCCAGCACCGCCGTGATAATGACGGCCGTCGCAATCTGCGCGTAGGCCACCGGGGCAATCGCCGCGTACTTGGGCGCAACCTCGGCCAGCGCCGCGGGCGTGGTCATGGCCGTGCCCGCGATCGTGGAGCATGCCACGGCCGGCTTGCCCGTACCGCCCATGAGCCGCTCGAAGGCAAACGTCACCGGACCCACCACGAACACCGTGATGAGACCCAGCAGGATGCCCGAGATGCCGCCCGTCACGAAGCTTACGAGGCTCATCGAGCAGCCCAGCTGAAAGCCCAGCACCGCAATGGCGGGGTTGGTGCCCGGCACGAGCAGGTTGCGGATGAACGGAAACAGGTTGCCCAGCACCATGCCAATGACCAGCGGCAGCACCGAGCCAACCACCGTGCCCAGGGGGATGTTTGCCAGGCCGCTCACGCCCAGGATGATCATCGTGACCGTGGGACCCGCGGTAAAGAACAGGATGCCAACCGCGCCCTGCTCGGACTCGTTGCCATACTCGCTCATGATGCCCGTGTAGAGCGCCATGTTACAAAATGAGATGCCGCCGATGATCGACACGCTCGAGAGGCCCAGGAAGTTGTCGTTGAACAGATAGGCCACACCCAGGCCCAGCGCCGCCGCCAGCACGAGCTTGGGGATGAGCACCACGATGCCGGTCTTGACGGCGCCCGGCGTCGACTTGAACGAGATGCCCGCGCCAACAAACAGCAGGATGGCGGCCACGACGGCGTTGGCTCCGCCGCGCGTTGCGTTGGTGAAGAAGCCACCGATCTCGAGCACCTGCGGGCAGAAGGTGTTGATCAGCAGGCCTGCGATCATCGGGTAGATCATGATGTCGCCGGGGATGCGCGGCACCTTGAAGCGCTTAGCGGGGGCGGACTGTTTTGCTGTGGTTTCGCTGCTCGCCATGCGGCCTCCCTACTCCGGGGTCAGTCCGGCCATGGTAACAGACGAGATGGTTCACACCTTGATATGTTTCAGGACGGCAACATTGCGCCCTGCCTTGGGCGTAAGAAGGACGGACCGCTCGCCCGCGGCGACGTGCGGCGGCGGGGACAAGAGGCACCCCTGTCACGCGACGGTGGGGACAGAAGCCCCCTGTCACGCAGTGGCGGGTCTCGCACGGGAGACCAATGTGCGGCGACGGGGACAAAAGGCACGTCCCCCTGTCCCCGCCGCGCAGCCCGCTACTACCCGCGGACGTCTCCCATGAAGAACAGGGCCACGGTGCCAGGCCCGGTGTGCGAGCCAATCACCGTGCCGATGTCGTTGATCTCCACCTTGCCCGCGAGCGCGGGAAAGCGCTGCTCAACGAGGTCGCGGACGCGCTCGGCGTCCTCGCGGCAGGCGCTCATCGACAGCAGGCACTTGCCCGCGTAGTCGTGCCCGTCCTGCGCGTGCTGCTCCATGCGCCTCACCATGTCGTCGATGGCCTTGGCCTTAGTGCGAATCTTGTCGCGCGGGATGAGCTTGCCGGCGTTGTTCATGTTGAGCACCGGGCAGATCTTGAGCGCCGTGCCCACGAAGCCGCTCACGCGCGAGACGCGGCCGCCGCGCACGTAGCTCGTGAGGTCGGTCGAGAAGAACCAGTGGTGCACGCGCAGGCGGTTCTCGAGCGCCCACTCGTAGGCCTCGTCGAGCGTGGCTCCCGCGTCGCGCATGTCGGCCAGGTACTCGACGAGCATGCCGTAGCCCGAGCTCGCACCCAGCGAGTCGACCACGAGGATGCGCCTGCCCGGGTGCGTCTCCATCATCTGGGTCGCCGCAATCTGGGCGCTCTCGAACGCACCCGAAAGCCCGCTCGACAGGCTCACGTGCAGGACGTCGCCGCCACCCGCCACGATGGGCTCCCACAGCTCGACGAACTCGCCCACGCTGACCTGCGACGTCGTGGGCGTGGCGCCCGCCTTAATCTGGGCGTAGAAGTCGTCGGGGCTGATGGACTGGTAGAGGTCGTCGAGGTGGTCGACGCCCGACTCGTTCCAGTGAAAGCACGCGTAGGGAACGCCGCGTCCGTCGAAGAACGACTTGGGGCGGTCTGCCGTCGAGCAGCAGGTGAGGGTGAAGTTTGCCATGGTGACTCCTTGCGTCGCAGGCTTGGGCCCAGTGACTTGATTGTAGCGCCGCGCGGCCGCGCACAAATGAGGGGCCGCCCGGCGATTGCCGAGCGGCCCTCGAAGCTAAGGCCAGGTTGTCTGGCGTCGCCTACAGCATGGAGCCAAAGTCGCTCACGAGAATCTGGCCGGTGAGCGCGCGGCTCTCGTCGCTTGCCAGGAACAGTGAGATGTTGGCAACGTCCTCGGGCATGCAGGGCTGCGTGCGGAGGTTGGAGTGGGTCGCCATGGCGCCCATCATGTCGGGGTCCATGTCGGCGGCGGTGGTGCCGGCGACCATGGGCGTCACGATGGTGCCCGGGCAGATGGCGTTGCAGCGAATGCCCTCGGCCTGGAAGCGCAGCGCGGTGTGCTTGGTCACGCCAATGACGGCGGCCTTGGTCGAGACGTAGACGGCGCCGCCGCAGCCCTTCTCGCCCGCGATCGACGCGATGTTGACGATGCTCGCGCCGGCGGCCATGCGCTTGGCGGCCGCGCGCATGCAGCGCATCGTGCCCTTCTGATTGGTCTCGACGATGCGGTCGAGGTCCTCGTCGGTGAAGCGGTCGATGGGCTTGAGGCCCTTCTCGAGGATGCCGGCGTTGTTCACGAGGACGTCAATCTTGCCAAACGCGTCGACCGCGGCGGCCATGAGGCGCTCGGGGTCGTCGGGCTTGGAGATGTCGCAGGGAACGGCGAGCGTGCGACCGCCAGCCTGGTTGATTTCGTTGGCGACCTCGTCGAGCGCCTCCTTGCGGCGCGCCGCCATGACAACGCTTGCGCCTTCGGCTGCGAACAGCTTGGCGATGGCGGCGCCCACGCCGGAGTTTGCGCCAGTGACGACGGCGACCTTGCCCTCGAGCCTTCTCATGATGGTTCCCCTTCTGCTTGGCCGGGCAAGACGCCCGGCAACTTGCCCGAGGTATGACCCCAGGCGCCCAACGGGACGCAGCGTAGAGGATGCGGGGCAAGTTAGTTGCAAGTTTTTGGCAGGCGGGAGCCGCCTATCGGCAGCTGCACGCAATCTACCGGTGAGGCGCTCTAGAATTTGGTCATTCGACCGAGTTCTGAACGACCTAACGGCCGAATTTGGCTTTAGCCCGAGTATTCCTTTAATTGTTACCTGCGGTTTTACTGCGCAGCTGTCCTCTAATTGGGCTCAACCTCGTTCAGAACTCGGTCGAACGACCATAACGAAGCGCATGCGTCCGGTAGATGGCTTGTGCGGATGAAATTGGACGGCCTCGCACCCGGCAAATGGCTCGCAGGGACGCCAGCGCCCACCCATCGCCACGCCTTGCGCCCGATAGATGGCTCGCACGGGCGCCAGAATTCGCCCGACAACCCACCAGATTAGCAAAAAGGACCGCCCGCGCGGCTCACGCCTACATTGACGCACGGGCACATACCTGCCTCGCCAACGAAAAGGGCCGCCCGCGCGATGGCAAGCGGCCCTTCCATGAGAGGATTTGGGACAAAGAGGGACTCGGACTGCACGCGCCAGCCCGTCTACCTGCGCCTACTTAAGCGTGGCGTACATGACGGCCTTGATGGAGTGCATACGGTTCTCCGCCTCGTCAAAGACGACGGACTTGTCGGACTCGAAGACCTCGTCGGTGACCTCCATCTCGCCGATGCCGAACTTCTCGTTGACCTCCACGGCCGTGGTGGTGTTGAGGTCGTGGAAGCTCGGCAGGCAGTGCATGAAGATCGCGCCCGGCGCGGCCTTGGCCATGGCGGCGGCGTTCACCTGATACGGGCTCAGCAGCTTGATGCGCTCGCCCCAAAGGTCAGCGCTCTCGCCCATCGACACCCAGATGTCGGTGTAGACGACGGTGGTGCCGGCGAGGCCCTCGTCGAGGTCCTCGGTGAGCGTCACGGTCGAGCCGTTCTCGGCGGCAATCTCGCGGCACTGCTCCACGAGCGCGGCGTCGGGCATCTGCTCGGCCGGGCCGCAGGCGCAGAAGTCGATGCCGAGCTTGGCGCACACCACCATGAGCGAGTTGCCCACGTTGTTGCCCGCATCGCCCATGAACGTGAGCTTGTTGCCGGCGAGCTTGCCGGTGTGCTCGCGCACAGTGAGCATGTCGGCGATCATCTGCGTGGGGTGGAACTCGGTGGTAAGGCCGTTCCACACGGGCACGCCGGCGTTGGCGGCGAGGTCCTCCACGATCGACTGAGCAAAGCCACGGTACTCGATGCCGTCATACATGCGGCCAAGCACGCGGGCCGTGTCCTCGATGGACTCCTTCTTGCCCATCTGCGAGCTCTTGGGATCGAGGTAGGTGACGCCCATGCCCAGGTCCATTGCGCCCACCTCGAAGCTGCAGCGGGTGCGCGTGGAGGTCTTCTCGAACAGCAGCACGACGTTCTTGCCGTGCAACCAGTCGTGGCGCTCGCCGGCCTTCTTCATGGCCTTGAGCTCGGCCGCGAGGTCGATGAGGTAGAGGATCTCGTCGGTGGAGTAGTCGAGCAGCTTGAGGAAGTTGCGGCCCGAGAGGTCGACGCCCTTGGCTGCGTAGGTCTCGTCTGTCTTCGTGTGATTCATGGTGGCCCCTCTCAGACGCCGTGCTTCATTGCTTTGAATATTCAGATTCTTGCATAAATGTGTGTGTAATCCAATGTTTTGTGATTATAGCGAGATGATATAGCCAATTCAACCCATCCATGCGAGAAGGACGCGGGGCCAGGAGGAGAGGCGCGACACCCACGCCCCCAACGGAGACGGGCCGCCAACCGTCAAGGCTGGCAGCCCTCCCGGAGGCTACAGGTTGTCTCTCACGAACGGCATGCTCATGCAGCGCGGGCCCCCGCGGCCACGCGACAGCTCGGAACTGGGCAGCACCACGAGCTCGAGGCCCGCGCGATAGAGGGCCTCGTTGGTGGCGGAGTTTCGTTGGTAGACGCAGATGCGCCCGGGAGCGATGGCAAGGGTGTTGGACCCATCGTTCCACTGCTCGCGCGCGGCCGCGATGGGGTCTCCCCCGCCGCAGCGGATGAGCTGCACGGCGCCGAGCCCGAGAATGCGCGCGAGGATGCGGTCGAGCGAGTCGCGCACCTCCTCGACGGTAAGCTCGCCCGGCTGGGAGCCGCGCGTGATGCGGAAGACCTGCAGCGTGCCAAGGACGGCCGGGTGAACGGTAAACTTGTCGACGTCGATCTGGGTGAGCACGGTGTCGAGGTGCATGAACGCACGACTCTCGGGGATGCGCAGGGCAAAGAGGCGCTCGATGGGACAGACGTCGTCCCAGATCATGCGGCTCGCGAGGGTGTCGATCGCAGCCGCCTCGGTGCGCTGCGAGATGCCCACGCAGATGGTGTCGGGGCCCAAGACGAGGACGTCGCCACCCTCGATGTGATAGGCAAGGTCGCGGTCGTACCACAACGGAACGTTGCGGTAGCCAGGATGGCACGCAAACAGGAAGCGCCCGTAGATGGTCTCGCGGCGGCGCGTGTGTTCGTACATGCGGTTAAGGCTCACTCCCGGCCCCACCACGCAGAACGGGTCGCGCGTGAAGTAGAGGTTGGGCATGGGGTCGACGATGAGCTCGGTGTCGGGCTCGGCCGAGTCGCCAAGCGCGGCGACGAGCGTGGAGGTGGAGCCAAGTCGTGCGCTGGTCGCGGCCACCACACCCGTGCCCGCGATGTAGCGGCTGCCCAGCGGCAGCTCGAGCTCGCGGCGCGTGACGCCCGCCATGGTCTTGAGCACGAGGTCATAGGGGTCGCGAATGGAGTCGAGCAGCTCGCGGATGGCAGCAAGCGCCACGTTGTCGTGCACGCCGCACTCGGCGAGGAACTGGTTCGTGAACTCCTGGCGCGCGCCCGGCACAGCGGCCAGGGCATCTGCCACGAGACGCTCGAGGTAGACGACCTCGACCCCCTCGTTGCGCAGCAGCTCGGCAAAACGGTCGTGCTCTGCCTGGGCGACCTCGAGGAAGGGGATGTCATCGAAGAGCAGGCGGCCCAGGTCTGCCGGCATGAGGTTGAGCAGCTCTTCGCCGGGGCGGTGCAGGCACACGCGGCGCAGGCGGCCAATCTCGCTGGGCACGTGAAGAGGGCTCTCGGACGCGGGGCGGGCCTGGACGGCGCCGACGTTAGCGGCGGCCATGCTAGCGCTCCCCCAGGCTGGCGTCGAGCTCGGCCAGCTCGGCCGGCACGAAGGAGGGCTCGCAGAGAAACGAGGTGCACACAGCGTCGGCCTGGACGCGGCGAGTCTGCGCGAGCGCGGGCTGGCCCTGGGCATCGTAGGCGTCGGCGATGCGACGCAGCGCATAGTTGGCATAGGACGCGAGCGAGTCTGCCACGCCCGACAGCTCCATCATCGTCACGAGCGAGCTGGGATCGAGCGACATCGCGGTGACGCCGTCGAGGTCGAGCAGCGACCCCACGGCGTCCTCGAGGTCCTTGATGGCCTCGGGGTCGGTGTCGAGGAGGGCCGTGCGCAGGCGACGCGCGAGGACGTTGGCGAAGCGACGCACCATCTCGGTGAGGTAATCACGTTGCAGCATGGTCAGTCCTATACGCTTTGAGCAGGCCCGCCAGCTGCAATGATGCAGGTGGCGGGCCCTTCTCTCTATTCCGGTCTCACTCATTCTATGCGTTTTGGCACCTTGTATATGCGCGCTGGCACAAATACACGGGCTTGCTACCCCTGGGCGGGCGGCGTAAGTAGAGCGGATTGGCGAACGCAGCGGTCGCCAACCGCCCAATCGCCCGCAAGTCCTACCCCTAGGTGGGCGGCGTGACCCCCAGGTGCTCGAAGGCTGCAAGCGTTGCCTGCCTTCCCTGCGGCGTGCGGATGATGAGGCCACGCTGCAGCAGGTAGGGCTCGTAGACGTCCTCCAGGGTCGAGGGGTCCTCGCCCACCGAGCTCGCAATGGTCGAAAGCCCCACGGGCCTGCCGCGGAATGTCACGGCAAGCGCCTGCAAGATCTTGGTGTCCATCCAGTCGAGGCCCAGCTCGTCAATCTCGAAGAAGCTCATGGCCTCGGCGGCTACCTCGGAGGTAATGGCGCCGGCCGCGCGCACCTGCGCGTAGTCCCTCACGCGCTTGAGCAGGCGGTTTGCCAGACGCGGCGTGCCACGGCTGCGGCTTGCCACCTCGAGCGCGGAGTCATGGTCTATGGCGACGCCCAGGATGCCCGCGCTGCGCTCGACGATCTGCGCCAGCTCGTCGACCGAGTAGTAGTCGAGCCTGAACGAGATGCCAAAGCGGTCGCGCAAGGGACCGGTGAGCAGGCCCGTGCGCGTGGTGGCGCCCACCAGGGTAAAGCGCGGCACATCGAGGCGAATCGAGCGGGCCGCGGGGCCCTTGCCAATCACAATGTCGAGGAAGAAGTCCTCCATCGCCGGATAGAGAACCTCCTCGACGTTGTGGTTGAGGCGGTGGATCTCGTCGATGAAGAGCACGTCTCCGGCCTCGAGGTTGGTGAGGATGGCCGCGAGGTCTCCCGTGCGCTCGATGGCCGGGCCGCTCGTGGTGTGGATCTTGGTACCCATCTCGTTCGCCACGACCGAGGCGAGCGTGGTCTTGCCAAGGCCCGGGGGGCCCGAGAAGATCACGTGGTCGAGCGGCTCGTGGCGGCTCTTGGCGGCCTCGATGAGCACCCGCAGGTTCTGGCGCACGCGCATCTGGCCGCAGTACTCGTCGAGCGTCTGGGGGCGCAGACTGCGGTCGATGTCGAGGTCGTCAGCCGTGAGCTGGGCCGACACGCCGCGCGGCTGCTGCGAGCCCACACCATGCGCGGAGCCGGCGCCCGCGCCGTCTGCGAACAGGTCACGCGAGGGATCTGCCTCCCACATCTACGACCTCCTCCCCAGGCGCTTGAGCGCGTACTCGAGGGCCGTCTTGGTTGTGGTGGCGCCCGCCTGCTCGTAGCCATCGAGCGCAAGCGTGGCCTCCTCGCCCGTGAAGCCCATGGCGAGAAGCGCGGCCGTGACGTCTGCCTCGACGCCCGAGACGCCAACCGGGGCGGGCGCCACGATGCCCGACTTGCTGGGAACGCTCGCGGCGGTGGCAAGGCTCACGAGCGTGGGATCCTTGGTAAAGACGCCCTCGAGCTCGAGCAGCAGACGCCCGGCGAGCTTCTTGCCCACGCCGGGGGCGGTCGCCATCATGCCGGCGTCGTTCGCCACGACCACGCCCGCGAGCTGCGAGGGCGTAAAGGTCGAGAGCACGGAGAGCGCGAGCTTGGGACCCACGCCCGAGATGGCGCACAGCCTGTCGAAGAGCGAGCGCTCCTCGCGCGTGGAGAAGCCAAAGAGCGTCATGGCGTCCTCGCGCACCTGCAGGCGCGCGAGCAGCGTGACGCCCGGGGTGCCCACCTCGGGCAGCGACCCGGCCGTGACGGCCGAGATGCCGAGCTCGTATCCAACGCCGCCCACGTCGAGCACGGCGTGCGAGGCCGTGAGCTCGATGAGCGTACCAGTAAGCTGGACGATCATGCGCCCCTCCTCCTGTCATGTTCGGTCGAGGCGGTGAGCCCCGACTTCGTGGCCGCCATGGCCTTGGCAGCCGCGGCGCCGTGGACGGCCGAGGCCGCGAAGGTGCGGCTGAGGTTTGCGTGGCACACGGCCGCCGCGAGGGCGTCCGCGCAGTGGTCTGGCTTTGGGTCGTGGTCGAGCGCGAGGACGTTGCGCACCATGTACGTTACCTGGCGCTTGTCCGCGGCGCCCGTGCCCACCACGGCCTGTTTGATCTGCATGGGCGTGTAGCTGGCCACCTCGACCCCGCACTGCGAGCACGCCACGAGGGCGGCGCCGCGCGCGTGGGCCGTGAGGATGGCCGAGCGCGTGTTCTGGCCAAAGAAGATGTCCTCGATGGCGACGCTTGCCGGCTCGTAGCGGCCGATTGCCTCGGACAGCTCGTTGCAGATGCGGCCCAGGCGCTCGTGGAGCGGCTCGTCGGCCTCGGTGTGGATGCAGCCGTAGGCACGGGCACGCGCGAGCGACCCGCGTGTCTCGATGACGCCCCAGCCCGTGTTTGCCAGGCCGGGATCGATTCCCAGGACGATCATGCGCACCTCCCTGCGAGTTCGTGGCCACCGCGCAAGCGGTGGCCAGCGTCACTACCCGAACACAGGTTCTATTCTAGCATGGCCGCGGGCACTTCTCGCACAGTATACGAAAATATGTTCGAGAAGATGGCAAGCCCAGGCAACCAGCCCCCATAAACGCAGCTCACAAGCCTAGTTATCCGAGAAAAGCCCACCCATCCAGGGGCCAGGGCCGTCCTTTCCGGGCCTGTTCGACTCGCCCCGCAGGCGTCGGCCGTCCGCGAGCTCCTTGAGAAAGCCCATGAGCTCGCCAGCCTTGGGGCCAATCTGGTCCCTAACCTCGTCGGGAATGGAGAAGTCGAGCCCTGCGGCCGGGCCGCCCGCCGCCTGCCATCCCGCGGGCGCGGACGACGCCGGCGCCATGGGAGCGCCCACGGGCCTCGTCGAGGCGGCGCGCGGCATCGCGCGAGATCCGCTGGGGCGCACGCGGTCGACCTCGGCCAGCTCCACCTCGCTCATCACGCGGTCCCTCCAGGCGTCGGCCACGGGGCGGCCGCACTCCGCAAGCGAGCACGCCGAGACCACCGGGTAGGTTGGCCCCTGGCGACGGCTCGCCTCGCACAGGGCCAGGCGCTCGAGCACGCGCAGGGTGCCCTGCTCGCCCAGGCGCGAGGCAACGAGCTCGGAGGTCTGCGCATGTCGCTCGATACGCAGCAGCAGCACTGCGTCGAGCTCGGAGAGGCGCCCCTCGTCGCTTGTGGCAACGGACTCGAGGCCCAGGCCGCGCGGCACGCACAGACGCTCGAAGCAGCCCGCGCCCATCACGGGCGAAACGGTGTTTCTCCAGCGTGCGGCTCGTGCCACGTCGGAGCGGTAGACGTCGCCAAACGGTGCGAAGGCCCGTGCGGCCACGCAGGCGCCGCCAAGGGGCGCGCCGGCGCCAACCGCGAGCTCGGTCTTGTCGGCACTCGACAGGGCAAGCAGCCCCTCGCCCCGGGCAAGCGCGCCCAGGCGCACCTGCAGAAGCGCCGCCGTGAGGTCGGCCTCGTCGTCGCCCAGGGCAGACGCGGCCCGGTCGAGGTCGCGGGCGGACACCTCGTCCACGTCGCGGATGCGCAGCAGGCGCACGAGCGCCCGGGCATCATCGAGCGCGGCGCGGTCCCGTGCCGAGACGAGCGCGTGCACGCGCAGCGGCCCCACCGCGTCGACCGCCAGGGTCGCAACGGCGCTGCTCGCAAGCGTTCCGTCGACCACGAGCGCCACACCGGAAAGGCCGCGCTTGGAGACCTGGTCGCGCACGGCGGCCGCAAGGGCCTCCCATATGAGCGCGGGGCGATCGTAGGCGGGCGCATCGACGGACTGCGCGAGCGGTCCCTCGTCGAGCACGCCAATATCGCAGGTCAGCAGGTCCTCGGTGTTCGAGGGGGCCACCGCGGGGAGCTCGCCCCAGGGTGCCATCACGAAGCTGCCGCCCACGTAGACCATGTCGTCGTAGGCGCCGGCGGCACCCGCCGCAACCAGCCAGGCGTTGGCGTCGCGAACCTCGCGCGTGTAGCAGCCGTCGGCCACCGAGGGGGCCAGGCAGCTCTGCTCGTCATCGGCGTTGAAGGCGTCGACGGGCATGTAGCAGATGACGTCTGCGGTGAGGTCCTCGGCAAAGGCCGCGAGGTCGGCCGCGGAGAGCGCCAGGCCCAGGGCGATACCACGATAGTCGACGACCGTGGGCTCGACGAGCTGCGCCACGTCTGCGGCGACGGGCGGCGCGAGTGGGTCGGCGGCGGGGAAGATGCCTCGTCCGGTGTCGCCGAAGGTCCCCAGCGGCAGCGACCCGTCGACCGCCGAGGCGGCCTTGAGCGCACCGCCGCAGATGACCGCGACGTCGAAGCGCGGCGAGCCGGACGCGCACGAGACGAAGGGAACGAGCGCGTCGACCTTGAGCCCGCAGGCCAGGCGCTTGAGCGCGAGAATCATCGCAAGCTGGTAGGACTCATCGGCCACAAGCGTCTGGGGGTCTGGGCCCATGAGGGCAGCGGCCGGATAAACCACGAGGCCACAGCCCTGCTCGGCTGCTTGGTTGCCATACGCGAGCATTGCGGCCACCGTGCGGTCAAAGTCGCCCGGCGTCGTGTTCATCTGGGCGACGGCGATCTTCAAGCTATCCATACGCATACCTTTCGCAAGCCCGCCGCGGCCGCGGGACGGCCAGCAGGCAGAGGTTTCTCGCACAGCATCCTACCGCGGGCCTGTGACGGACGCGAGCGGGGCAGGAACGCGTCTACGCCTTGGCGGCGAGCAGGCGCACGCCCACCTCGGTGTCCTGGCAGTGCGTGCAGGCGGACTCGCGGGCAACGATCCAGGCGGCGAGCAGGTCTCCCGCGCATCCAGACAGGTGGAAAGACGCCGCAAAAAGAGCAATAAACAGCAGGTCAAACACCATACCAATTAGAACGAGCGCAACGGTGAGCACCACCGTGGGCGCAAGCAGCACAACGAGGAAGCGCCCGCGGGTGAGCACGAGCCCCGGGCACCCCGCGTAGAGCATGCCGTCCGCGTGCCCAAAGCACACACGCACGCCGCGGCCGCCCAGGAGCCTGAAGAAGAGGGCGTGGACGAGCTCGTGGACGGGCAGCGACACCAGCGTGACGCCCGCGAGCAGGGCAAGCGCCGTCAGCGGGTGAAGGGCGACGCCACTGGCGAGCAGGGGTGCTACCGCAAGCGTCGCCACGAGGCCGCACGCGAGGAGCACAAGGCTCCAGCGCGTGAGCCGGGCACGCAGCCGCTCGTCTCCCAGGAAGTCGATGTCAAGAAGCTCGGTCATCGCACGGGCTCCCCGTCAGGTGAGACGGCGGAGGCGCGGGGCGCAGCGTCCTCGATGCGGGACGCGCGGCACACGGCACGGGGCGCGGCAGCGTCGGCGCGAGGCGCGGCGGGGTCGCCCTGGGGCACGATCCCCTCGCCATCGAGACGTAGCTCGTAGACGTTGGTCCAACCCGTAAGGGGCAGCCCCTCATAGGGGAACCACACCGGCTTGTGGAGAACAAACCCCAGCTCATGGTACAAGTTGTTGGAGAGGCTCTGCGGCGAGGTGTTGATACGCAGCGCCTTGCAACCCCGTGCGATGCCCTCGCGCGCATAGGCGGCGAGCAGCGCCGTCGCCACGCCACGGCCACGCGCCGCGGGGTCAGCCGCGAGCAGGTGACACGTGAGCCACTCGCCCGGCTCGAGGGGAGCGAGGGGCAGCTCGACGCCGGGAAGGCCAAGGTCGCCGTCGAGCGACATGGCCCCGAGGACGGCGTCGCCGGGACCGCTGGCGGCCGCGTCCTGCGCCACCCAGGTCGTGCCCGCCTCGATGCGATTGCGCACGTCGTTGGGCAGTGGCCAGTAGCCGCGCTTCCAACCGCACGTCTCGGCACCGGGAACGTCGCAGGAGTCGAGCAGGTGATCATACATCGCCTGGACGGCGGGCTCGTCGTCCATGATGGCGCGGCGCACGACAAGCGAGTCGCCCGTCTCGCGCACCTGGGGTCCCAGCTCGCCAAACGTCACAAGGGGACGATGGCGGCGCACGGGCTCGGCTGCGAGGATGCGGGCGGGGGCGAGAGCGCGCGCCTCGTCGACGTCGGGCCCGGCCAGCCAAAACTGCGTGATGCCCAGGCGACTCGCCACCTCGAGGACGTCGGCCGGCTCGACGTTGTCCTCGATGACCACGACGCTGCCACCACGGGAGGCACGGTCCTCGAGCATCCCAGAGACGGGCCGGCTGTCCACGAAGATGAGGGGTGCCGGGCTGCAGGTCACCGCGAACGGCGTGCCCGGCTCGTCGGTAACGCCAGCGGGAGCGAAGACGCGCGCGCCCACCGTGATGCCACTGGGAACACGCACCTCCACCTCGCAGGTTGCTTTCATCCTCGCCCTCCCCTTTCGTTCTGCCCCGCCCGTTGCGTGCCACACCTGCGGCGCGCGGCGTGGGCCCCGCTCGCTGCGCGCCATGCTTTCGGCGCGACGCGGGCGCGTCCCGTCCGTTGCACACCACGCTTTAGGCACGACGCACGGGCGCGTCCCGTCCGTTGTGCGCTGAGCGCCCCGGCCTCGCCGCGCTTCTCGTGCTGCTCGCACCTCTCGTGCTTCTCGTGCTGCTCGTACTTCTCGTGCGCATCGCAACGCGTCGACGACCCTCGCGTGGCCGCATCTCTCGCACCTCTTATCCACGATGATACCTTTTGCGGCCGCGATGCCGCCGCCCGCCGATTGCGCCACCCCGCCACTTGCGCGCCACAAGCCGTCCACCTCGCGTGTTAGGTTTGTGTTTGCCCAAGCACGGGGATTTTTTAGACGCAACCGCTAGCATGGCCCAAACGAGCGAGGAGGAGCCATGCCCAGCGACGAGGTCATCGTGTCCCACGAGAGCGCCCTGCTCTACCACCGTGCCCGTCGCCTGGCCGAGGCCCGCGGCAATGACCTCGAGGTGGGAAGCGTGACCGACCTTCTCGCCCTTCTCGGCCAACCAAAGCTCGACGTCCTGGTGTTGGATGGACACAGGCGCCCGCGAGCGGATTTCATGAGGCCGCATATCCGCACCGGGCTCGATCCCCACGCCCTTACCAGCGTCATTGCGCCGGGCGTGAGGGTATGCTCGCCCGAGTTTGCGCTTTGGGAGCTTGGCTGCTCCTCTACAAACGAGCGGGCATCGCTGCTCGCCTATGAGTGCTGCGGTACGTTCGCCCCCGACACAACGGTTGAGGAGGGTTGCCTCTATAAGCTGCCGGCAATCTGCAGCTTGGATGAGATTGCGGACCTGGCCAGCCAGCTTGACGGACTCATGGGACAGCGGAGACGCGCCAACCTCGAGAGGATGATCGCGTCGACCGCTAATAGAGCCGCCTCGCCAGCCGAGGCACGACTTTGCCACGCCATAGTTGCCCCACGCCTTTCTGGAGGATTCGGTTTGCCAAAACCGCTGCTTAACAGCACGGTTGAGCTCAACGATAAGGCAAGGTCGCTCACGACGAAGAGCACGGTCGAGCCCGATGGTCTTTGGGCCGACAAGCACCTCATCTATGAGTACCAGGGAGCGGTCCATGCCACCAAGGAGCGCATGGAGAGCGACGCGGGCAGAAACAACGCCCTGCTCGCCATGGGCTACCAGATTCTGTACGTGACAAAGAAGCAGGTCAAGAACTACGACCTCTACCGGGGGCTCATGGAATCGATTCGTCTTGCGCTGGGCGTGCGAAAGAACATCCCAAGCCAGCGCATCGTCAAGCGCCAGTACGCGCTGTGGAAGCGGCTCTTCAAAAACAATATGGGAGAGTAGGAACCCCCCTACCTTCGCCGTGACCACAGGACACAACCCGGAGCTGAGGGCCTGCCGTTTGTGCAGAACTGCGGTTCTTGCCGCGCGGTTTTACACAAACACGCGGTTCTTTCCGTATTTCGCCAGCTAAAACGGCAAGAACCGCGGGTTTGTAACAATCTGCGCGGCAAGAACCGCAGTTTGTACCATTCCGCAAGCAAGAAACCTCGACGGGAGCGTCCGGGGGCCCGGGCTTCACAGCGACGGGCAAGCAGAGGGCCTCGGTGAGGGGAGAGGGACGCCGTGGGGGAGGAAAGGGGACGGAGAACAAGAGACAAGCGAGGGAACCTCAATGAGAGAGGTACGCCAACCACCGCCCGCTAACAAAATAGGCCGCCGCCCGCATGTGGCATGCGAACGGCGGCCAAGCGATGAGCCCTACTTCTTGTACTGGCTCTCGTGCTTGCGGAAGAAGTCGAAGCGCGGGGGCAGCTCCATGAGCGCGTGCTCGCTCGCATCTTCGCCCAGAGCCTCCGCCAGCTGGCGCGGCGTCTCGAGCGCGTGCTCCCAGCTGAAGAAGTCGTGCTTCTCAAAGCCCATGTGCTCGCAGATCAGCTCGCAGCCGGCGGGCACCGCGGGGTGCATGAGCAGCGCCGTCGTGCGAAGCGCAGCGAACGCGTCGGCCAGGGCGGCCACGTAGGCGGCCTCGTCGTCGCCCGCGGCCTTGCTCGCCGCGTCCCAGCGCTTGTTGGCCGCGCGGGCGAACTCCTCCACCGCGGCAAGCGCTCCGTGGAAGTCCATCCCGTGCACCGTGCGCTCAAACGCCAGCGTGGCGGCCCGGCACTCCTCGATGACCTCGGCAGACGCCTCGACCGCGGGCAGCTTGCCGCCACACGCCCTCTGCGCGCCGTAGAAGCAGCTGCGCGCGAGGCGGTTGAAGATGTTGGTGAGGAAGGCACTCTCCTTGAGGGCCGGGTCGACCACGCGCGGGTCGTTGCAGACCAGCACGTCCTCGCCCGTCTTCTTGTCCTTGTGGCTCACGCTCGTGTCGTACACCTTGGGCGAGAAGCTCACAGCCTTGGCGTCGAGCGCCAACGACAGCCAGTGGGCGCGCAGCTGCTCGGGGGTGTAGTGGTCGAGCAGCTCGGCGGCCATGGGCGGCTTGATGGCGCCCGAGCTCGAGGCCTTCTTGTTCATGAACAGGATGTGGTAGTTGGCCACGGGCGTCGTCTGCTTGAGGCCCCAGCCCATCGCCTCCCACATCGCGGGCTGCGCCACGCAGTAGAAGTAGATGTTGTCCTGGCCAATGAACTGGAAAACGCGCGCGTCGTCGGAGCACCACCAGTCGCGCCAGTTGTCGCTGCTGTAGCGACCCTCGTCGGCGCCGGCCAACGCGGCCTGCGTGAACGAGATGGGCGCCCACAGGCTCTCGGGCCAGCACCACACGGTGAGGCCCTCGGTGCCCTCAAGGTCGGGCGCGGCCACGCCCCAGTCGATGTTGCCGGTGATGCGGAACGGCAGCAGGCACTTGCCGGTGCGGAAGCGCACGTGCGCACCCTCGAGCACCTCGCGCGCCTCGTCGCGAGCCTCCCAGTTGGCGAACTCGACCGAGAAGGACGCCTGGTTGCCCTGCGCCTCGTGCACGGTGTGCTTAGGCAGCTTCTCGGCCACAGCGTCGAAGTCTGCGCGCAGCTCGTTCTTGATGTAGATGACCGGCGCCACGAGGCTCTCGCGCACCGTCTTGGTCACGATGGAGCGCACCTGCGGGTCGGCGTCCCACTCGTCCATGAGCGCATCGAGCGCGTCGCGGAAGGCGGGCAGGTCAAAGTACCAGTTGTCGCACGGGCGCAGCTCGGGCTTGGTGCCAGTGAGCTGCGACACGGGGTTGATGAGCTCCTCGGGGTCGAACTGGTGGCCCAGGTCGCACTCGTCTGCATAGGCCTTCTCGGACTTGCAGCCGCGCACGGGGCAACGGCCAATGACCTGGCGGCCGTTGAGGAACGTCTTGGCCTCGGTGTCATAGAACTGCAGCGTGGAGCGCTTCTTGAGGACGCCCGCCTCGTACAGGCGGCGGATCCACTCGTCGGAGAGCTTGGCATGGAAGGGCGCGGCCGGCTCCAGGCCCGAGCCGGAGAAGATGTCGAGAGAGATCTCGTAGGCGTCGAGCGCCGCCTTCTGGTTGTCGTGGTGGCCGCGCACGTAGTCGGTGATGGTGCCGGTAAACTCGCCGGCCTCGGTGAGCTTGCGGTAGCCCTCCATGATGGGCGAGCCATAGCAGTCCGTTCCCGAGACGAACAGGACGTTGCGCTCGCCGATGCGGTCGCGCAGGAAGCGGGCGAAGAAGTCCGCCGGAACGAACACGCCGCCAATGTGGCCAAAGTGCAGGTCCTTGTTGCCGTAGGGCATGCCGGCCGTGACGACGGCGCGCGCCGGGAAGCTGGGACGCGAGGAAGCGGAAGCGTCAGTTGCCATGTGAGCCTCTCTGTTGAGCTAGATAACCTGTTTATTCTAGCGCAGCCACGCAGGCCGAGAAGCGCGCGGCAGTACCCGGACGCGGCCGAGAGGCACGGGCACGCCCTCGCGCTAGAGGCGGGTTGCAGACGCGGCGGGCGCCGGGGCGGCCGAGAAGCGCACGGCAGGTGCCCTACTCCCCCAGGGTCGAGACGAGCGACTCGGCCGGGAAGCGCACGCAGATGGTGGTGCCGCGCCCCTCCTCAGAGTCGAGAGTGAGCTCTGCGCCGTGCAGCATCGCGGCGTGCTTCACGATGGCCAGGCCCAGGCCCGTGCCGCCGGTGTCCCGCGAGCGGCTCGCGTCGACGCGGTAGAAGCGCTCGAACACCTTGCCCTGCTGGGCCGCCGGGATGCCGCGGCCGGAGTCTGCCACCACGACCACGGGCCGGCCGTCCTCGATGCGCGCCGAGACGTCGACGAAGCCGCCCTCGCGGTTGTAGCGGATCGCGTTGTCGCACAGGTTGTAGACGAGCTCGTCGAGCAGGTGCGGCATGCCACGCACCACGCAGCTCTCCCCCGTTGCGGTGATCTCCACGCCCGCGGCCTCGGCGGCGGGCGCGAGGCGGCGCGCCACCTCGCTCACCGTGCGGTCCAAATCGACCGGCTCGACCGAGCCCAGCAGGCTCTGGTCGCCGCTTCGCTCGGACTCGTCGAGCTTGGAGAGGGTGAGGATGTCGTTCACGAGCTCGGTCATGTGATGGGCCTCGTCGTAGATGCGCCCGGCGAACTCGGGCACGTCCTCGGGACGGGCGATGCCGTCGCGGATGAGCTCGGCCGCGCCCTGAATCGAGGAGAGCGGCGTCTTGAGCTCGTGGGTCACGTTGGAGGTGAACTCGCGACGCATGAGGTCGGCCCCGCGCAGCTCTTCCACCTGGTCGGAGATGCGCTCGATGAGCGGCTCGAGCTCGACGTAGCTCGAGTGCGGCTCGGGGTCTGCCGGGTCGATTGCGTCGATGGGCGCCACGAGGCGGTCTGCCACGAGGCGCGAGGCCGCCCAGCACAGCAGCACCACGGCCGCGACCACGGTGCAGACGAGCAGCATGTCATGCTTGATGGCCGTCATGGCGCCGTCGCGGTCGACGGCGAGGCGCACGACGTTTCCGTTGGAGAGGCGCACGGCGCGATAGATCGACACGTAGCCGCTCGTCTCGGAGTCGCGCTCGGCCGCGCCCGCGCCGGTCTGCAGGGCCTGGGCGATCTCGGGGCGATCGGCGTGGTTGGGCATCTCGGCCACGTTGTTCTGGTTGTCATAGAGCACGTTGCCGTCTGAGGACACGAGCGTCACGCGCACGTCCTGCGAGGCAAACGAGGTGAGGCGCATGATGTCCACGTCGCTGCCCGACAGCGCCGAGCGCACGATGCGGCACTCGCTCTCGAGCATCTTACCGGCGTCGTCGACGCTCGCGCTCTGGTAGATGAGCGAGGAGCACACGAGCACGGCCACCGCGGCGATGGCGGAGAGCACCGCCAGAGCCACGAAGAAGCGCCGGGCAAGCGAGGGCGGCCGGCGAGCGCGTGCGTCCTTGGTGGGGGTGGTGTCCGTCGTGGCCATATCGCTCATGGCTAGCCTCTCAGTCTGTAGCCGACGCCCCTCACCGTCTCGATGAGGTCGGCATGCTCGCCCAGCTTCTGTCGCAGCGTCTGGACGTGGACGTCGACCGTGCGGCTACCGCCGTCGAAGTCCCAGCCCCACACGCGCTGCAACAGCGTCTCGCGGTTGAAGACGACCCCCGGAGACCTCATAAGGAAGGATAGCAGCTCGAACTCGCGCACGGTGAGGCTCATGGCTTCGCCCGCGCACGAGACCTCGTGGCGCGAGTCGGACAGGCGCAGCGGCCCCACCTCGACCACGTCGGAGGCCGCGGGCGCGTCCGCTGGCCCCTGCTGCGAGCGGCGCAGCAGGGCCCTCACGCGACTCACCATCTCCATCATGCCAAAGGGCTTGGCGAGGTAGTCGTCGGCGCCGCCGTCGAGGGCGGTCACCGTGTCGAGCTCGGAGTCGCGGGCCGTGAGCATCATCACGGGCACGTGCGCGAGGCCGGGCGTCTGGCGGATGCGGTGCAGGATGGACAGGCCGTCCGTGTCGGGGAGCATGATGTCGAGCAGCACCGCGTCGGGCACGCGCTCGGCGCAGGCGCGGCGAAAGGCCGCGTCGTCTTCCAGGCCCTTGGCCTCGATGCCGGCCTGCGCCAGCGCATAGACCACAAGCTCGCGAATGTTCTTCTCGTCCTCGACGTAGTAGATCACAGGGGCGCTCCCCATCCCGTTGGCCTCCACCTCGGGACTACGCCTCCTCGGAGCCGGACGGCGCATCCCCATAGGAAAGGATACGCTCACCGCTCACGCGGAAGAACGTCCAATCGGCGACGCGCTGCGCCTTGTCGCCGATGCGCTCGAAGTACTTGGCCACCATGAGCAGCTCGGGCAGGCTCGCCGCGGTGCCCTGGCCGCCCTTGATGAGGTCGACGACCTCCTGCTCGCAGGCCGTGTAGAGGCGGTCGAGCTCGTCGTCGGCGTCGATGACGGCGCGGGCCTGGACGGTGTCGGAGCCCACGAAGGCCGCCACCGCACCCTCGACCATCGCGGCGGCGCGGTCGGCCATGGCCTGGAAGTTGCCGCCCAACTCGGTGGGGGCGTCGGCGGGCATCTCGGAGTAGATGAACGCGACGTCGCGGGTCATCGAGTCAATCTGGGCGAGGTCGGAGACGATGCGGAACGTCGCCGAGACGAAGCGCAGGTCCTCGCCCACGAGGGGCTGCTGGAGCAGCATCGTGTCGAGGCAGATGCCCTCGATCTGGGTGCGCAGGCGCTCGGCGGCCTTGCGGCCCTCGATGATGCCGGCGTCGGCACCGGCGTCGCCCGTGGCGGCGAGGCCCGCCGCGCGGACGTCTGCCGCGGACTTCTCGCCAAAGCGCATGATCAGCGCCTCCATGTCCTTGAGCTGCTTGAGAAACTCGGTGCGGGTAGCCATTAGCTGAACCTTCCTGAGAGGTATTCCTGCGTGCGGGTCTGCTGGGGGTTCGAGAACAGGTCGCGGGTGCGGCCGGCCTCGACGAGCTCTCCCAGGTAGAAGAAGGCGGTCTTGTCGGCCACGCGGGTGGCCTGCTGCATGTTGTGCGTCACGACGACCACCGTGTGCTGCTTGGCGAGCTTGAGCATGAGCTCCTCGACCACGAGGGTCGAGATGGGGTCGAGGGCGCTCGTGGGCTCGTCCATGAGCAGCACGTCGGGGCTCGTGGCAAGCGCTCGGGCGATGCACAGGCGCTGCTGCTGGCCGCCCGACAGCCCCAGGCCGCTGTGGTCGAGCTTGTCCTTGACCTCGTCCCAGAGGGCCGCCTCGGTAAGGCAGCGCTCCACGAGCTCGTCGGCCTCGGCGCGGCCCAGCTTGCGCATGCGCGACGGGCCGTAGAGCACGTTGTCGCGGATGCTCATCGGGAACGGGTTGGGGTGTTGGAAGACCATGCCCACGTGCACGCGCAGGGCGTTCGCGTCCATCTCGAAGACGTCGCGGCCGCAGAACTCGACGGTGCCGTTGGTGTGCACGCCCTCGACGAAGTCGCACATGCGGTTGAACGTGCGCAGAAGCGTCGACTTGCCGCAGCCCGACGGGCCGATGAAGGCGCAGCAGCGCTTCTCGGGAATCTCGAGGGAGATGCCCTTGAGGGCCTGGAACTCCCCGTACCAGAGGTTGAAGTCGCGCACGCTGATGGCGCTCGCGACGCCCTCGATCTCGCGGCCGGTCCTCGTTTCGAACTCCTTAGCCATCCGTATCAGCCAAACCTTCCGCTCAGGTAGTCGGCGAGACGCTGGTCCCTGGGCGCCATGAAGACCTGCTTCGTGGGGCCGCACTCGACCATGTCTCCCATGTAGAAGAACGCCGTGCGGTCTGAGACGCGCGTGGCCTGCTCCATGTTGTGCGTCACGATTGCCACGCACATGCCCGCGTCGGCGATGGCGCGAATCGTTTGCTCGACCGTGAAGGTCGAGATGGGGTCGAGCGCCGAGCACGGCTCGTCGAACAGCACCACGTCGGGCTGCATCGCCAGGGTGCGCGCGATGCACAGGCGCTGCTGCTGGCCGCCGGAAAGGCCCAGGCCGCTGCGGTCGAGCTTGTCCTTGACCTCGTCCCACAGGGCCGCCTGACGCAGGCTCCTCTCGACCAGCTCGTCTGCGGCCTCCCTGCTCGCGATACGACCATGGCGGCGCGGGGCGAAGAGAATGTTCTCGCGAATCGACTTGCGAAAGGGCGTGGGCTGCTGGAACACCATGCCGATGGAGCAACGCAGCTCGTAGAGGTTCTCCTGGCGCGTGTTGACGTCGCGGCCGTGGTAGTAGATGTGGCCGCCCACGTCGCAGCGGGCAATCTCGCGGTTCATGAGGTTGAGACAGCGCAGGAAGGTCGACTTGCCACAGCCCGACGGGCCGATGAGGGCCGTGACGGTGCCGGCATCGAAGGCGAGACTCGTGGGGTGCAGGGCCTCGTGGGTGTGGTCGTAGCGCACCGTGACGTCCTGCGTGGCGAGCAGGTGCTCGTCGGGGCTGGGGGCGCAGGCGGCGGCCGCCTGGGCAGCGATGATCCTGTCGGCCAGCTCCTCGTTTATGGTCTGGGTCATTCGCTCGTCAGCCTCCTCGAGAGCGCCTTGCCGGCCACGCGGGCAAGCACGTTGAACAGCAGCACGCAGATGATGAGCACCGCGGCGGTGCCCCAGACGATCTCGTCGTTGCCGGGGGTGGGCTCCATCTTGAGCTTCCAGATGTGCACGGCGAGCGTCTCGGCGGGCCGGAAGATGTTCCACGGGCTGCGCGGGCTCGTGATGGCGGCGGCGAAGTTGATGCGCGCGGCGGCCGAGCCCGAGGTGAAGATCAGGGCGGCGGCCTCGCCGAACACGCGGCCGGCCGAGATGACCACGCCGGTCACGATCGCGGGCATGGCGGCCGGGAGCAGCACGTTGATGGTGGTCTCCCAGCGGGTGAGGCCCATGGCCAGGGCGGCGTCGCGCTGCGACTGGGGAACGTCGGCCAGCGCCTGCTGGATGACACGCACCAGGATGGGGATGTTGAACATCGTGAGGGCGAGGGCGCCGGCGATGATCGAGATGCCCCAGCCCAGCACCACGACGAAGAACAGGCTGCCGAACATGCCCACGACGATCGACGGCAGGCTCGAGAGGGTCTCGATGGCCGTGGAGGCCGCGGTGGTGACCCAATTGTCGGGCGCGTACTCGACCAGGAAGATCGCCGCGCCCAGACTCACCGGCAGGCTGATGATGAGCGTGATGACGAGCATGTAGAACGAGTCGAACAGCTGCGTGGCGATGCCGGGCAGGACCTTGTCGGCGGAGTCGTTCACGAGGAATCCCGGATGGAAGACCTTGCCGATGCCGCACGAGAGGATGTAGGCGACGATGGCTGCGAGCAGCAGCAGGACGAGGCCGGCGATGGCGGTGAGCACGCCGGTGGCGATGCGGTCCTGACGTCCGATGCGACGGGCATGGGCGTCGAGGTCGACGGCGGCGGTCGCGGAGGCGGTGGCGGCCGCGGCTCGCTCGGCGCCCTTATCGGTGCCCTTCTCGACGTACTTCTCGGCCACGCCCTGGTCGGCGGGTTGGTCGGCGCGGACCTCGGCGGGCTCGCTGGCAAACGTAGAGCTATCCATTCTTCTTTGCTCCCCTCTTGCCAATGACGTGGATGATCATGATGAACAGCAGCGACATGCCCATGAGCAGCAGGCCCAGGCTCCACAGGGCGTGGTACTCGACCGAGCCCGTGGTGGCGTTGGCGAGGCCGCTCGTGAGGGCCGTGGTGAGCGTGGCCGCCGGGTCAAGAAGGCCGGAGGGCATGGCCTTCTCGACGCCACCGATGACCATCTGCACGGCGAGCGTCTCGCCAAAGGCGCGGGTCATGCCCAGGATGACGGCGGTCATGAGGCTGGGCAGCGCACTCTTGAGGACGACGTGAGTCACGGTCTGCCAGCGGGTGCAGCCCAGGGCGTAGGAGCCCTCGCGGTACTCGTTGGGAACCGCGGCGAGCGCGTCGATGGACAGCGTCGTGACCGTGGGCAAGATCATGACCGCAAGCACGATGGCACCCGACAGGATGCCCGCGCCGGTGCCGGCAGCCTCGCCAAAGATCGCGCGCATCGCGGCGTTCACCACCGTAAGGCCGATGAGGCCGTAGACGACCGAGGGGATGCCCACGAGCAGCTCGACCAGCGGCTGGAAAACCTTGCGGCCAAAGACCGGCTGGACCTCGACCACGAAGATGGCCGACCCCAGGGCGATGGGCAGCGCGAACAGGGTGGAGAGCAGCGTCACGGAGAAGGAGCCCACGATGAGCGGGGCCGCGCCGTAGCGCCCGTCGGACGGAATCCAGTTCTGTCCGGTGATGAAGCTGCCAAAGTCAACGCCATTGGTATAGAACGTGGTGAGGCCCTCGGTCGTCACCATGACGATGAGCGTCACGACGACGAGCGCCACGAGCGCCACGCAGGCGCCCGTGAGGCCCAGGCCCACGTTCTCCAGGCTCCTCTTTGGCATCAGGCGTTTTGCCATGAAGTGTCCTTTGCGAGTGGGGAGAAAAAAGGACGGGGCGCGCCCCTGAGTCGAAGACGCGCCCCGCGAAGGGAGGTGAGACTAGGCGGCGGAGATGGTGCCCGAGGCGTCCTTCTTGACCTTCATGCCAGTCAGGGGGATGAAGCCCTTCTCCTCGACGAGCGAGCCCTGGACCTCGTCGGAGAGCATGTAGTCAATGAAGGCCTTGGTGACCTCGTCGGCGTCCTGAGCGATGTACATGTGCTCGTAGGACCAGATCTTGAAGTCGCCGGACTCGACGTTCTCGCTCTTGGGCTCGACGCCGTCGACCTTCAGGGCCTTAAACTTCGTGTCATCGAAGTAGGAGAAGGCGAGGTAGGAGATGGCACCAGCGGTCTGCTGGAGCTTCTCGACAACGGTGCCCGAGGAGTCCTCCTCGGCAACCGGCTTGAAGGAGTCGGGCACGGCGGCGCCGGCGAGCACGGCGCTCTCGAAGGTGGCGCGGGTGCCGGAGCCGGCCTTGCGGTTGATGACCTGGATGGGGCCGGCGGTGCCGCCCACCTGGCTCCAGTCGGTGATCTCGCCGGTGAAGATGCCCTTGAGCTGCTCGGTGGTAAGGTCGTCGACGTCGACGTCGCTGTTCACGACCGGGCCCATGCCCACAACGGCAACCTGGTTGTCGACGAGCTTGGCGGCGTCGGCGGCCTCGAGCTTCTCCTCGGCGAAGATGTCGGAGCGGCCGATCTGGGCCTTGCCGTCCTTGACGTCGGACAGGCCCTGGCCGGAGCCGCCGCCGGAGATGGTGATGGTGACGTTGGCGTTGGCGTCCATGAAGGCGTTGGCGGCGTCCTCGACGAGCGGCTGGAAGCTCGTGGCGCCCGAGCAGGTGACGGAGCCGGAGAGGTCGGCGGCAGCCTCCGTGCTGGCAGCGGCGGTGGAGGCGGAGCCGGAGCCGCCGCAGCCAACGAGGCCAAGGCCGGCGAAGGCGGCGAGGCCACCGGCCAGGCCACCGAGGAACTGACGACGAGACATGTCCATGCTCATGATTCTCCCTTGAGAGTGGTGTGTGGAGGCGTGCGAACGACCGGCCGCTTGCCGGTCTTTGGGCCCGCGCCTCCGTGTCGTGAATCAATCTATAGGCCAGCGGTTGCGATTCCTCGCTCAACGGCCGTCCCTTACGTTTGCCTGACGGCTCCTTACAGCCGCGTGACGCGGGCTTACGTTTCGTTTACATTTCGCGGGCTGGCGAACGTTGCTGCAGGGTGTTGCGCTTACACAAGGTGAGCGTTTGTTGCAATCTGCCGTTCTCGGCAGAGCCCCCGCCTTACACAAATCGGTCATTTACAGCAAACGGTAACCGCCTCCCCTGGCAGTCACCAGTCCCCTCTCCCGATCACAATTTCCTAGGAATTTGTCGAAATACACATTTAACGGACAGGCATTAGCCCGTTTTCCTAGGAATTTGTGGATAACAGCAAGGCGCCCTTCTCGGCACTTACCGTTTGTGCAGAACTGCGTTTCTTGCCGCGTGGTTTTGCACAAACACGCAGTTCTTTCCGTATTTCTGTTGCTAAAACGGCAAAAAGCGCTGCTTTGCTGCAAACTGCGCGGACAGAACCGCAGTTTGTAACAAACCGCAACACGGGCGCTGGCAGAGGAGAAGGCGATCGGCGTTCTCCCCGACCCGCACTCACTCGCTGGCAGGCACCTTCCGCTCGCGGAGTGGCCGAGGGGCGGCGCGGCGCCCAACCCGCGCCCACTCGCTGGCAGACACCTTCCACTGAGGCGAACCTGATAATAGGTAGGTTTCAAAATGTTAAGTTCCTATTAATTAGGCTCCCACATCGTTAGGTACCTTTACTATTACTCGCCCGGCGTCCTATCATGTTCCTGCACAACATATGAGAGAGGAGCAACATGCCAACGTCAGCAAAGGAGGTGAGCACCATGGAGACCCACGAAACGCCCAGCTCAACGGCCCAGTCGAGTCAGGACGCCGCGCCACGCCCGGCAGCCACCGCCGCAACCGCCGGCACCGCCCGCACGGCAGCTACGACCGCCAGCGCCACAGCCATCACCAGCCCGACAACCGCGCCCACCAGCGCCGCGGCCTGCCAGGCAGCCGCGTCCGCCAACGAGGGCTTTGCCCCCTGCGGCCGCATCGAGGCCCATCCCCTGCCCAACGGCGACGACCCCTTCCGCCCGCGCTGGATGGACATCGAGGACCCCGGCGAGCGCCAGTGCGCCCACATCGTGGACACGCTGGGCTTCTGCGGCCACTACATCCACATCCACGGAGGCGGCCGCTCGGGACGCGCGCCCATCATCTGCGCCCTACTCAAGCACGGCGACGCCATGCCGCAGCGCGAGCTCATGAACATGTTCGACCTCAAGGCGGGGTCGCTATCCGAGGTGCTCGCCAAGATCGAGCGCGACGGCCTCATCGAGCGCACACGCGACCCGCAGGGCCGGCGCCAGCTCATCGTCCGCCTCACCGAGAAGGGCCACGCGCAAGCCGAGCGCGAGCAAACCGAGCGCGAGCGGTTCCGCGCCGAGGCCCTCACCTGCCTCACCACCGACGAACGCGCCCTGCTCGAGGACATGCTCGCACGCATCAAGGAACGATGGCGCAGCATCAGCAAGGGAAGCGACAAGGAGGATTGCGCATGCAGCAGCAACTAGACGCCGAGGCCGCAGGCAAGGCCAAGGCCAAGGCCATGAAAAAAAGCTACGCCGCCATCATGCGACGTCTCACGGAGAGCATCCGTGACTACAAGAAGGTGACCATCGCCACCCCGCTGCTCGTTCTGGGCGAAGTCGTCTGCGAGATGGCCATCCCGTTCCTCACGGCCAGCCTCATCGACCAGATTAAGGTGGGCGCCACCGTGGCCGAGCTTCTGCCCGCAAGCGGCGTGCTCGTCCTTCTCGCCCTGTGCTCGCTGGCCTTTGGCACCGGCGCCGGCATCACCTGCAGCCACGCAAGCTGCGGCTTTGCCAAGAACCTGCGCCGCGACATGTTCTACAACATCCAGCGCTTCAGCTTTGCCAACATCGACGAGTTCAGCTCGAGCTCGCTCGTGACGCGCCTCACCACCGACATCAGCAACGTCCAGATGGCGTTCATGATGATCATCCGCATCGCGGTACGCTCGCCGCTGTGCCTGGTGTTCGCCTTCGTCATGGCCACGGTCATGGGCGGTCCGCTGGCGCTGGTCTACGCGGTGGTCATCCCGGTGCTGGGCTTTGGCCTGTTCTACATCATTCACCTGGTGCGCCCGATCTTCACGCGCGTCTTTCACAAGTACGACGCGCTCAACGAGTCGGTCGAGGAGAACGTCACCGGCATGCGCGTGGTCAAGAGCTACGTGCGCGAGGACTACGAGAAGGGCAAGTTCGCCCGCGCCGCGCAGGACGTCTGCCTCGACTTCACCCGCGCCGAGAAGCTCCTCGCCTTCAACAACCCCCTGATGATGTTCGCCGTTGACCTCACCTGGGTCGTCATCATCTACTTTGGCTCGCAGACAATCATCACCACCGGCGGCACCGCGTTCGACGTGGGCCAGCTGTCGGCCATCTTCACCTACGGCTTCCAAATCCTCATGAGTCTCATGCAGCTGTCGATGATCTTCGTCATGGTCACGATGGCCGACGAGAGTGCCCGACGCATCGAAGAGGTCCTCGATGCCGAGCCCACGATCGCCGCGCCCAAGGACGCCGTGACCGAGGTCGCCAACGGCAGCATCGACTTTGACCACGTGAGCTTCAAGTACTCGGCCCACGCCGAGCGCCAGGCACTCGAGAACGTCGACCTGCACATCAAGAGCGGCGAGACCATCGGCATCCTGGGTGGCACGGGCTCCTCGAAGTCCACGCTCGTGAACCTCATCGGCCGCCTGTACGACGCCACCGAGGGTAGCGTGCGCGTGGGCGGCGTCGACGTGCGCGACTACGACCTCGAGACGCTGCGCACCAACGTTGCCATGGTCCTGCAGAAGAACGTGCTGTTCAGCGGCACCATCGCCGAGAACCTGCGCTGGGGCGACGAGAACGCCACCGACGAGCAGGTGCGCGAGGCGGCCCACCTGGCCTGCGCCGACGAGTTCGTCGACGGCTTCCCCAAGGGTTACGACACCTACATCGAGCAGGGCGGCTCCAACGTCTCCGGCGGTCAGAAGCAGCGCCTGTGCATCGCGCGCGCTCTGCTGCGCCGCCCCAAGGTCCTGATTCTCGACGACTCCACGAGCGCCGTCGACACCAAGACCGACGCCAAGATCCGCGAGGGCCTAGCCACCTACCTGCCCGACACCACCAAGATCATCATCGCCCAGCGCGTGGCCTCCGTGCAGGACGCCGACCGCATCGTAGTGATGGACGGCGGCCACATCGCCGACGTGGGCACCCACGACGAGCTCATGCGCCGCAGCCCGATCTATCGCGAGACCTACACCTCGCAGAACAAGATGGGTGCCGACGAGGCCGACGTCGAGGCCGCCGAGGCGGCGAGCGACGCTGCCAGCGCCGCGAACGTCAACGCCAAGAAGGGAGGCGAGGGCCTTGAGTAAGCAGCAGACCAAGCCCCGCGCCAAGGCGGGCACCGCCGGAAGGCTCATCAAGACGATCTTCTCGTTCTACCCGCGCCTTCTGCCCGCGATCGTCGCATGCCTGCTCATCGCGGCCGTTTCGAGCTCGTTTGGCTCGGTCTTCCTGCAGGGCGCGCTCGAGATCGTGACCCAGTTTGGCCAGACCGGCGACTGGGCCGCCGCCCAGCCCGAGGTCTTCCGCCTCGTCGCCACGCTCGCGGCCGTCTACCTCGTGGGCATCGCCGCGTCCCTGTTCTGGAACCGCTCCATGGCCATCGTCACGCAGGGCTCGCTCGAGAAGCTCCGCGAGAAGATGTTCAACAGCATGCAGGACCTGCCCATCAGCTACTTCGACACGCACCAGCGCGGCGACATCATGAGCCACTACACCAACGACATCGACGCCCTGCGCCAGATGATCTCGCAGTCGCTGCCCAACCTCTTCCAGACTGGCGTCGTCCTCATCACGGTGTTCTTCATCATGATGTACTACTCGGTGTGGATGTGCCTGGTCATCGTGGCCGGCGTGGCGTTCATGGTGGTCATGACCCGCGTGCTGGGCAGCAAGTCGGCCAAGTTCTTCGTGGCGCAGCAGCGCGAGC
>ENA-OVGE01000234-OVGE01000234.1-human-gut-metagenome-genome-assembly--contig:-NODE-234-length-54423-cov-6.423411_pt1 | contig 54423 bp, 49 predicted proteins | sample MGYA00237769_ERZ505417 | MGnify/ENA primary metagenome ERZ505417 (study PRJEB26158, sample SAMN06016403) | human gut metagenome | biome: human gut; feature: ankylosing spondylitis patient; material... | reverse complement strand
TGTCCGCCGCCACGATGATGCCGTCGGCGTTGGCGATTTCCTCTGCGGTCAGGCGGTTCTTGACGCCGCCACTGCCGTTGGTCTCCACCTTGACGGTGACGCCCAGCTCGGCGCCGGCCTTTTCCAGCGCCTCCGCCGCCATGTAGGTGTGGGCGATGCCGGTCGGGCAGGCGGTGACCGCCAGTACGCGGAAGCCCTTCTTTTCAGGAGCTTGCTGGCTTGCTGCCGGCTGCTGCTCCTGATTTTCCTGAGGATATTTTTCCTTCTCAAAGCGGTCAATCGCTGCCAGGAATTCCTGTGGGTTCTTTGCACCGCGCAGTGCCGATACAAAAACTGGGTCCATCAGCAGAACCATCAGGTGGGACAGGATTTCCAGATGCAGGTCGCCGTCTACTGGAGCGGCAATCATGAAGAACAGGTCGGAGGGCTGTCCATCCATCGCGCCGTAATCGACCCCCTTTTGCAGGGTCATAGCGCACAGCGAAGGTGCGGTCACTGCATCCGATTTTGCATGTGGAACCGCAATGCCTGCCTCGATGGCGGTGCTGCTCATCTGTTCCCTTGCCAGAATGGCTTGCTTATAAACTTCCTTGTCCTTGAGGCTGCCGCTTTTTGCCTGAAGCTCCACCATCTGGTCGATGGCCTGCTCCTTGGTCTGAGCGGAAGCTCCCAGCAGAATTCTGTCCTCGCTGAGTAAATCAATAATCCTCATAACACTCTTCTCCTTATTCGTTCTCACACAGCGCATCAAACAGCGCCTGCGCTTCTGGTTTGGTTGCAAGCCCCTCGGAAAACGCGGTCGCGCTCCCCGTTGCAGTGCCCATCTTCAAGGCGACGCCATAGTCGCCGCTCTGCAGATAGCCGGCCAAAAAGCCCGCCACCATCGAATCGCCGGCGCCGACGGAATTTTTGACCGTCCCCTTCGGCGCCGCAATCCGGTGGAAACCGCCGTTTTCGTCGAGCAGGATTGCCCCCGCTCCCGCCATCGAGACCAGGACGTTGCGTGCGCCGCGCTCTTGCAGTTTGCCCGCATACTCCCGGATCTGCTGGTCGTTTTGAAGCTCCACACCAAAGATTTCCCCAAGCTCGATGTGGTTCGGCTTAATCAAAAACGGCTTATATTTCAGGACGTTGCACAAGAGTTCCCTTGTGGCGTCCACCACCACCATAATCTGTCTGCCCTGCAGCTGCTGCATGATCTTCTCATAGATGTCGCTTGGCAGGCTGCCGGGGATGCTGCCGGCCAGAACCAGCACGTCCCCCTCCTGCAGCTTTTGCAGTTTGTCGAAGAGCTGCTGCAGGTGGTCCTTGCCGATTGCCGGCCCCTGGCCGTTGATCTCGCTTTCGCAGTCGGCCTTGAGCTTGACGTTGATGCGGGTCATGCCGCTTTCCAGGTGGATAAAGTCGGTGTCCACCCCCATCGCGCGCAGCCCGTCCTCCAGCGCCCTGCCGGTAAAGCCCGCGACAAAGCCGAGCGCGCAGCTTTTGACTCCGAGATTTTTCAGGACGGTGGAGACGTTGATGCCCTTGCCGCCGAACTGAATCTCCTCGCTTCGGGTGCGGTTGACCTGCCCCAGAAAAAAATGCTCCATCCTGACGACATAGTCGAGCGCAGGATTAAAGGTCACGGTATAAATCAAATTAATCCACCTCTTTGATAATGGTCTGGCTCAGATAAATTTCGTCCGGCATCCGGTCGGTCAGGATGCACGCATCCCGGAGCGAGCAGATGGTGACCGCCGCCACCTTGCCAAACTTGCTGGAATCGGCCAGCACATAGCTTAGATAGGACCGCTCCACCGCCAGCGACTTGATGGAGGCCTCCTCCATGTCGGGGGTGGTGTAGCCCTGGCGCACCGCGATGCCATTGGTGCCGATGAAGGACTTGGTGAAATTGTAGCGCCCGATCGACTCCCTTGCCGCCGCGCCCACCAGCGCCTGGGTGCCCGGTTTTAAAAGTCCACCCGGCACATAGACCCGCAGTCCCTTTTCCACTAGCCTTCTGGCGCACTCGATGCCGGTGGTGACAAAGGTCGCCTTGCTGTTTGTCAGGTATTCAGCCATCAACAGGGTGGTGGTGCCCGCGTCGATAAAGACAAAGTCGTCGTCGTTGACCTGAGCGGCGGCATAGCGCGCGATGCGCTGCTTCTGCTCGACGTTCAGTTGGGACTTGGTGAGGATATCCGGCTCCTGGCTCTGGAACTCGTCCTTTGGCAGCACCGCGCCGCCGTGCACCTTGCTCAGCTTGCCTTGCCGGTCCAGCTCGTTTAGATCCCGGCGGATGGTCGCCTCGGAGGCGCCGGTCTCCTGGCACAGATCCGTCACGCTCACCGCCTTCTTTTCCTCCAGCAGCGTCAAAATCTTCCGAATTCTCTCCTCCGCCAGCATGCAATTCCCTCCTGTCCTATCGGTTAAACTGATTATAACACACCGTTCACAAAAAATCAATCATTTTCAGTCAAATTCAATCAAAAATAATCAACAAAAATGTTCGCTTTTTCTTTAGCCAAACGCACAATCCGCTTCCTGTTCCTCTCAAAACTGACTTTTATTTCTCTTTTAAAACTGATGATTGATTTTGATTTTTTTACTGATTACCTTTCCCCGCTTCTAGCCCCTTATGCAAGCAGATGAAAAATTGCATCAAAAAAAGAGGAGGGAAATTCCCTCCTCTTTTTACAATCCCAGAATCACCTGGGCAATCTTAAAATACATGATGAGCGCAAAGGCATCCACAATTGTAGTGATCAGCGGCGCTGCCATGATTGCCGGGTCCCAGCGCAGCACGCCCGCCAGCAGCGGCAGCATGGCGCCAACCGCCTTTGCCATCACTACAGTCAGCAGCATCGCCAGCGACACAGTCAGCGCAATCCCTGCCGAGTGCGGAGTGGTCAGCAGCAGGCGGAAAAAGTTGACCGCGCTCAAGGCCGCTCCGGCCAGAACGCCGACCCGGATCTCTTTCCACAACACCTGGATGAGGTTGCGGAAACCGATCTCTCCCATCGTCATCGCACGGATGATGATGGTGCTGCTCTGCGAGCCCGCGTTGCCGCCGGTATCGGTCAGCATGGGGATAAAGGTGACCAGCATCGGCACCGCCGCAAAGGCGCTCTCGTACCGCGCCAGAATCCCGCCGGTAATCATCCCCGAAATCATCAGCGCCATCAGCCAGAAAATCCGGCTTTTGGCCAACGCTGCCGCGCTGCTGCTCAGGTACCCAGTCCTGCTCTCCTGCTCGGTGCAGGCACAGATTTGTTCCGCTTTGTCCGGCTCCATCTTGCAGGCCACCGCAAAGCGCAGCTGCTCGTCCTGCCGGGCCAGCCAGCGGGAAGCCTGCTGCGGCTCCATCTCTGTCAGGCGCTGGCCAATCGTGCGGTAATCTCTCTCCTGGACCAGCATCTCCAGGTCCTTCTCGAACAGGTTCATTCCATTGGCTGTCATCAAAATCATCTTTTTCATCGTTTGCTCCTCCTTTACTGTCATGTTGCAGACAGCAAAGTACAGCCCAAACAAAAACCGTGCCACGGCATTTTGCTGCTGTGACACGGCGGTTTCCATTTTGACGGCGCAAGAACAAAGCCCTTACTGGATCATCACAAGATCACAGGAAGGAAAATCCGGCGCGCAAAAACAGAGACCGCTACTTTGTTTGATTGTACTTATACTGCAGTCGTCCACCGTTTTTTCCTCCCTTCGTAAAATCTGGTTTTTATCTGCCATCTCTTTGATGGCCCTTTTATTATAACCGTCTGATTCCAGTTTGGCAAGCCATTTTTTATGAAAAAACTTTAAATTTTGCTTTTTTCGTCTTATTTTACCAGATAATCGATTTTTTTATGCTATTATCTCACGATATCGCCGATTATCACTTGCTTTCACCCATAAAGCTCAGTGCCAGCGCACCCGGACCCGCGTGGGAACCGATGACCGGGCCGATGTGGTTGATCATCGCCTTTGCGATGCCGAATTTTTCCTTCACCAGCTGCGCCAGATACTGCGCCTCCTCCAGGCAATCGCCGTGGGTGATGTACACCTTGTCGTTCTGTTTTAAAAAGGCTCCCGCATGCTCCTCCATGTACTTGACCAGCGCCTGAATCGACTGCTTTCTTCCGCGCACCTTGGCAATCGGGACCAGGTTTCCGCTGTCATCCAGCTTAAGAATCGGCTTGATGCCGATGGCGCTTCCCAAAAAGGCGGTGGTGCGGGAGACCCTTCCGCCGCGGTACAGGTGGTTGAGGTCATCCACCGTAGCGTACAGGCAAAAGTGCGGGATGTTCTCTTTGACCCAGTGCGCGGCCTCGGCCAGGGTTCTGCCTGCTTTGCGCATCTGCGCCACCTTGTCGACCACCATTCCTTCGGCCAGGGTGCCGACCAGGGTATCGATGACGGTGATAGTGCGCTCCGGGAACTCCTCCATCAGCTCCTGCGCCGCCATTTTGGCGCTGTTGTAGCTGCCGCTGACCGCGCTGGTCAGCGCCAGGTGCAGGATGTCCTTGCCCTGCTCCAGATAGGAGCGGAACTTCTGAATCGCCTGGTCCGGATTGACCTGCTGGGTTTTGGGCAGAGCTCCAGCCCGCATCTTTGCGTAAAACTCCTCGACGTCCAACCGCTCCCCATCCGGACCATAGGTCACGCCGTCGATGGTATAGTAAAGCGACAGGATGCCAATCTCGTTTTCCCGTATAAATTCCTCCGGCAGATCTGCCGCATTTTCCGTTGTAATCACAAAGTCTGTCATCTGACTTCCTCCTTGATGTGTTTTGTGAAACGACATTACGTCCTTTATTCTACCGGAAAAAGAGGCAGAAAGCAAGGAAAAGATGTAACTTTCGTTACATCTTTTCCTTATTGCACAGATTCTTCTTTTAAAAGCTGTCAATTCTCACCGAAAACTACCGGACATCGCCCAGGAAGAAAAGAGCCAGTGTGCCCGGGCCAGCGTGTGCACCGATGGTAGGACCAATGATGTTGATCAGGCACTCATCGTAGCCAAAGCGCTCCTTGACTAAGCCTGCCAGATACTTCGCGTCCTCCTCGCAGTCGCCGTGGCTGATGAAAATCGGCTGCTTCTGGCTGCGGTAGCTGCCGATGTTCTGCTCCATCTTGTCCACCAGCGCCTGAATCGACTGCTTTCTGCCACGTACCTTGGAGAGCGGCACCAGCTTGCCCTCCTCGTCGACGTGCAGCACCGGCTTAATGCCGATCATGGTGCCGAGCAGAGCGGTGGTCTTGGAGATTCTGCCGCCGCGCTGCAGATATTTTAAGTCGTCAACGGTAAAGAGGTGGCAGATGTTCTGGAGATGGTCCTGCACCCACTGTGCAGTCTCCTCCATGCTCTTGCCCTCATCCTTCATGCGCAGTGCGTAATCCACCAGCAGTCCCTGTCCCAGAGAAGCGCACAGCGAGTCGATAACGATGATCTTTCTGTCCGGAAATTCCTCCTTGAGCGTCTCCGCCGCCAGGCGCGCGGCGTTTGCTGTACCGCTCAGGCCCGAAGAAAAGGCGATGTGCAGGACATCGCTGCCGGTTTCCAAAATCTGGCGGAACAGCTTTTCGGTGTCCTCCACGCTGGCCTGCTGGGTCTTGGTCTCAGCGCCCTCCCTCATTTTCTGATAAAAAGTTTTGAGTTCCTCACTTTTGGGGCAGCCGTTGACGCCGTCCTTTCCATCAATGCTGTAATATAAACTTACCAGCGGGATCTGATGCTGCTGAACATAATCGAGCGGAAAATCGCAGGAGGTATCTGTCGAGATAACATAGGATGCCATAGAACATTTCTCCCTTCAACAAAAATAGATAATCGGCCGTCGCCTGTTTTCTCTATTTCTTTATTATACCCTAACTCCACAGCAGATGCAATTTCTTTTCTGTTAACAATTTGGCGTTTCCGGGAGAGAAGCGGGCGGATCAGCTCTTGTAAAAAGGAACCATCTCACCCACAACGCGGCCGGCAAAATAGACCATTCCAATCTGCAGCGCAAAACAGACAACCAACAGCACCGTCGAGAGCAGCTTGCTGCCGGTCAGCTTTGCGGCCCTGCGCCAATAGAGCCCGGTCACCCAGATTTCGCTGGCATAGAACAAAATAAAGAGCGGGTTGCTCTGCAGCAGCATCGCAATGTTGGAAAGTGCGTATCCGATCAAAATGTAATTGACCGACACAATCAAGAGTTCCAATATTCTGGGCCACCTTGTTCCCATTTCGTTTCCTCCATTCAATCCATTTCGACCGGCGGGTCGGACGGGTTCAGCACCAGATACCACTCCCCATCAAGCAGGAGGTAAGCGTTGTCAACAACCTGATAAGAAAATGTCTGCTCCCCTCCATTGACCGCAAAATCCCAGCTTGAGCCTCCTTCATACTGCTCGCCGGGCGACTGACCTTCAGCAAAGCTCTGGCGGATGAGCTGTAGGCTTTCCACCCAATCCCGCACCGCCGCGATCTCCTCCTCGCTTAAAGATCGCTCGGTTATATCGGTATGGAGAAAGTGGGTGACCTGCACCACATCGGTTTGCTGCAAAAACACCCGGGCGGAAAGCCCGCAGCTGACCGCCTTTTCTCCCCCATCCTGATAGCGGACGGTGAGGGTAAGCTCTCCCACCGTCCAGACATCCTGCTTGGCCCCGCTCTCCTCCGGCTCTCCCCAAACGGAACACAACTGAGCCCTGCGGTAGCCGCATACTGTTTCGTCGATGGCACCCTCCTCCATCTGGACAAGGTTTGCAAGGCTAGGGAGGTTGTCGCTGCTCTTTTGATTTCGGCAGACATACAGCCAGACTATTGCCGCCAAGGCGGCCAGCATGAGCACTGCTGCCAGAACAGTCCGCTTTCTTTTCATCAAAAATTCCCTTCCTTTCTCTTTCACCCTGTACATCCTTCAATATCGACAAAACTGCCCGGTCTTTATCCGCTCATTCTGGTTTTATTGTACCATAAAGGTATGGGCAATGCAACTGCTCCCTTGATCGGCCCCTTCATTCCCTTTTCCGTGCGGGGAGAGGGCGGAAAAAATGCTTGTATCATGCGGCGTTTTGTGATAAAATGGTTTTGATTTCTGCTGCTGAGAAGCTGATAAATAAAGGACTTCGGTTTCGCTGCAAGAAAACCGATAGACAATATTGAAAGGGAGTTTTTGCAATGTCCGGACATTCGAAATGGAACAATATCAAGCGCAAAAAAGAAAAGACTGACGCCCAGAAGGGAAAAATCTTCACCAAGATCGGCCGTGAGATGGCGGTGGCGGTCCGTGAAGGCGGACCGGACCCGATGAACAACGGCAAGCTGCGCGACCTGATCGCAAAAGCAAAGGCCAACAACGTTCCCAACGACAACATCGACCGCATCATCAAAAAGGCCGCGGGCGAAGGCGATAAAAACACCTACGTCGACATGGTGTACGAAGGATATGGACCGAGCGGCGTCGCTGTCATCGTCGAGGCGCTGACCGACAACAAAAACCGCACCGCCGGCGACCTGCGCCACTACTTTGACAAATGTGGCGGTAATCTGGGCCAGACCGGCTGCGTCTCCTTCCTGTTTAACGACAAAGGTGTCATCGTCATCGACAATGAGGACGGCAAATACACCGAGGACCAGATCATGGAAGACTGCATGGAGGCTGGCGCCGAGGACTTTGAGTTCGGCGACGGCGTCATCGAGATCTCCGCTACCAGCGACCCCAACGAGTTCCGCGCGGTGCGCGAGGCGCTGGAGGCCAAAGGCTACAGCTTTGTGGAGGCGGACATCCAGAAGGTGCCCTCCACCTACACCAAGATCGATGACCCTGAGCTGTGCGAAAAGATGCAGAAGCTCTTGGACATGCTGGACGACAACGACGACGTTCAGGAAGTCTACCACAACTGGGAGATGCCGGAAGAATAATCCCGGGAGACAAAACAGCCCGCTCCAAACCGATGGAGCGGGCTTATTTTTTAGATGCTGCCGTCATTGTCATCCGGCTCATCCTTTTGTGTTCCCCTGATGCGAATAATCCGCACCACCTCCAGCACAACCACCGCCAAAGCCAGAAGGATAAGCAGGTAAAACTTCCAGTCCTCTTGCTCAGTGCTGCTCTGCAGCTGCTGGGCGACGGGGGCAATCGCGTCGTAGGATGAGTCGATGGCCGGCTCATCCTGATAGAGCACTTCTTCTGTTACCGTTGTTTGGGCAGTACTGCCCAAATCCGCCTGGGAGGACCCTCCCAGGTTGCCGGAAGCAATTTCTTCTGTTTCTTCTGGCGTTTTCGCTTCTTCCTCCGCTTCGATTCCCAGCGCCTTTTTTAAAATCGCCTGGGCCTCCGGCGAGGAATCGATGATGAAGTAATTGCTGGTGTAGTTGTTTGTAGTCGTGGTGTTGTTGGAATCGCTGGTGCTGGTAGAGGAGCTCTCGGTGGTCGAGGTGCTGGTCGTGCTGCTGCTGGAGGTGCTGGTCGAATCGGAGCGTTCCGCCGATAAGGAGAGATCCCCGGCCTTTTTGCTGCCGCTGCTGCTCCCGCTTCCTCCCTGGGTATCATCTTCCGATGAAGGCTCCTCCCCTTCCGGCAGCTGAGCCCCGCCACCCGGGTTGAGATTGGAACCCTCCCCTTCGCAGGTGACCTCGTGGATCATCGCCAGATTGGCTTTAAATTCCAGCGAGCCATCCGGGCTGCCGGGGATGGGATAGCATGAAAACTGTTTAAGACGAACCTTGATGTATTTGCTGTCCGGTGCAATCGAAGCCGAGAAGGATTCATCAAAAATATTGACATATTCGTCCGAGTACATCGTCACTTCTGCCCGGTCGACCTCCACCGATTCAAATCGCTCGCCGTCCGACGACTGCTGGATGTCGATTCCGTACGGCACCAGTTCGTTTTCCGGCGCGGATACTTTCTCTAGGTGGTCGCCGTACAGCAAAAAGTACTGATCATCGACGATGCAGTAGACATAGTCGGTGGTCTCGTCCAGCCAGAGCGGCAGCATCTCACCGCCCTCTGTTTCGTCCGGCATCACTCCGTAAGCCAGGTTCCCATCCGGGTAGCGAACCACAAACGACGGATAAGAGACGCGGTAGGCCGAGACGGTGACTTCCTGAACATCCTCAATCGAGTAGATGATCTCCCCGTATTCTTTATAATCCTGAATGGAGAGGGCGGTGGTGTCCTCCACCGGCTTGCTGGGGAAGGACTGAAAATAGCCGTCGGCGTCCACCAGATTGTACGTCTCCCGCGTCAGGGTAGAGAGGTCGGAAGAACAGTCGTCCACAAAGCTCTCCGCGCTGTAGGGCAGCGAAAAGGCCATGCAGAACACACAAAACCAAAGGAGAAACCAAGCGGACTTTTTCATCTTCCTCAACCCTTTGCAATCAATTTTTTTTTGATACCTTCATTGTACCAGAAAGGGCCTAAAAATTCGACAAAAAAGGACAACTTTTTTATTTTTATCAAAATTATACGATACATTATTATTTCTTTGTAGAGAAACACAAGAAAAAACGCCGCTCTGCCAAAAAAGAAGCGGCGTTTTTAGTAAAAATCAAGCAATCACTGGTTGACGCTCGGACCGATCGGCGACAGAAATTTAAACGAGACCTGTCCCTGCTCGTCAGGCTTTTTGCGCGAACCGTCCGGATTAAAATGGAGCGCAAGCAGCCGCTCTATGATACTCAGCATCTGATCTTTTCCTTCCGGGAGCCAGCCCTGCACCGTCAGGCGATCCAAAACGGTGGTGTCCATAAAGAAGCAGTCCTCCACATGCAGGTTTTGCAGCAGCAGGCGCTCTTCAAACAGGATTTCCTCCTTGTCCAGCGGGACAAACTCTCCGCGCTCGATCATCTTTTCCAACGGCGTGCCCTCCCAGACCTTCAGCTTCAGCGCCCAGATACACCTGGGGTGAATGCGGTTGAGCAGGCGGGCTGTCTCGATGGCGTGCAGGTTCCGGTAGTTTTTGCCGCCCAGTCCCAAAATGATGGTGACATAGTAGCCGATGCCGGCCTCGTCCAGCATCTTGAAGGCTTTGAGCATATCGAAGGAGGTGACTCCCTTGTTCATCCAAAGCAGAATCGGGTCACTGCCGGATTCCACACCGATGTGCAGGTCACATACGCCCAGCTCCCGCAGCTCCCGCAGCTGCTCCGGCGTCTTACGCAGCACGTCGTCGATGCGGGCATACATCGAAAATTCTTTGATGTTGGGCATGAAGGTGTGGGTCATCGAGATGATTTCCTTGAGCTGTTCGCAGCTCATCACAAAGGCGTTCTCTCCCAACAGGAAAAGTCGGGTCTTGTCCGGTTCCAGCCTGCCCAGCATCCGCAGGTTCCATTCGATCTTCGCCATCGGATGAATCTGGAACTTATCCTTGGCAAAGTCGCAGAACAGACATTTGCCCCAGCTGCATCCCAGCGCCACCTCCAGGCAGGCGCAGCCCTCCTCCTGCGGCGGACGGTAGATCTCTTCATGTGTATAGATGGTGGAATAAATTTCCTCCCGTGTCATATTGGTGCCTCCTCCCGGTTTGCTTTTCTTCAGTATACCATGAATGGGCAAAAAAGAAAATAGAGGGAAGAAATTATCCTCCCCTCATCCCCGTCACGACTGCGACTGACTCCACATCGATACGTACGGGTAGACCTTATGAAAGCCGTTGCTGCCCTGCTGGGAAGCAAACAGCAGATAACCAAAACCGGCCAGCACCACAATGACGGTCGCCAGCATCGCAAGATAGCGCTGCTGTTCGAGCTGCTGTTTTTCCCTCTGCCGCTGCTTATGGGGCAGCGTTGGACTTGTCCCCTCCGCGGGCAGAAAGCTGACCGCCAGCTTTGGCAGCAGCACCATCGCGTAGGGAAAGAGGTAGATCGAAAAGCGCTCCAGAATCATGTGGTGGGTGCAGAAGATGTACAGCAGCATGACATAGAAGGCGCTGTTGATGAGGATGCGGTCGCCCTCATCCCGCTGAAGCAGGCGTTTGCGCAGCAGCCACACCGCCGCAAAGTACAAAATCGGAAAGATGGCATACCGGTAGCCCAATCCCTCCCAGTAGCGCGACCCGATGTAACCGGCATAGTTTGGGAAAAGGTACTGGGTCAAAAACTGCGCCGCCTGGTTGCTGAACAGATAGAACGGCACCGCTGCCGCCCCCATCACGGCAAACAGCCTGCCGTCACAGCGCCAGTTCAAAATCCAGTAGAACGGCAAAAAGAAGAGCGCCGAGGTGTGGAAGGTAGCTGCCAACAGTACGATGAAGGCAAAGGGCAAGAACTTCCGCCTTTTTAAAAACGGGTAGGCCAGCAGGCAGATGGTGGCGGCGATCGACTGGCGGAACAGGTTCATGCTGTGCGCAAAAAACTGCAGCGTCAGATAGAGGTACAGCCCCAGCCAGGGCAGCGGAGAAAAATGCCGAACAAACCAAACAACAATTGCGGTGAGAAGCAGGTTGACTACCAGAAGCAGCTGGCGGTAGCTCAGTCCCAGCAGGTACATCAGGCGGGTGAAAATCGAGTAACCGATAAACTCCTGCCCCACATGGTCCTGCAAAAGCTGCGAAACGCTCATCGGGCCAAGCTGTTCATAGAGGGTCTGGTAATTAAAATAGTCGTATCCGATGCCGTAACGGCAGGTCGCCACCAGCACAAACAGCGCCCCCGCCGCCAACAAAAACAGATCCCGCAGCATCTTGCGCTTTTTGGTGTCCAGATGCTCCACCTGGCCGCTCCACAGCAGCGACCCCGCGCAGAAAAATGCCGCCATACCAAGATAAACTGCCAATTTCATCACCGGTCCTTTTTCTTGCTCGTTTTATTATAGCGGATTTTTGCAGCATTATCAAATCACGCCGTGTAAAATTTCTCTGCACTCTGCCCGAAAAAGCTTCCCTTTAGAGGTTTGCTCTGATAAATTTTTCCAAAAAAGTTTCGGTTTGTCCATATTTCCCCATCAGCTTCTTGTCCTTCTATCAACAAAGTGTTAAAATATTTAAATCTCTATCAATTTCCCATCCATGCCGCGATGGCCGGATGGACGAAAGGAAGGATTTTATGTTTTCCAGAAAGGATCTGCAGCGGCTAATTATCCCGCTGATTGTCGAGCAGTTTCTGTCCATCACCATCGGCATGGCAGACACCGTCATGGTTTCGGTCTGCGGCGAAGCGGCTGTTTCCGGCGTTTCGCTGGTGGACGCCATCAACATTTTGATGATCAACATCTTCTCGGCCCTGGCCACTGGCGGCGCAATCGTCTCCTCCCAGTATATCGGACGGGAAGATTTAGGCAAAGCCTGTGAGGCTGCCAAGCAGCTGGTGCTGGCTGTCTTTGTCCTGTCCACCGCCATCGGAGCCATCTTTGTCTTTGGCGGCCCGCAGGTTCTGGGACTGCTCTACCACGACATTGAGGTCGACGTTATGGCCAGCGCGGAATCTTACTTTTTCCTGACCGCCCTGTCCTACCCCTTTATCGCCCTGTACAATGCCGGCGCGGCGCTGTTCCGCGCGATGGGCAACTCCAAGGTTTCGATGACCATCTCCATCGTCATGAACTGCATCAACATCGGCGGCAATGCGCTGTTCATCTTCGGCTTCGATATGGGCGCGGCGGGCGCGGCGCTGGCCACCCTGATCTCCCGCATCGTGGGCGCCGTCTTTATCCTGGTCCTGCTGCGCCGCTCCACCAACATCATCCACATCGATTCCTATCTGCGCCTTGGCCTGCACCCGGGGATGATTAAGAACATTCTGGAAATCGGCATCCCCAACGGCCTGGAAAACGGCATGTTCCAGCTGGGTAAAATCATCGTACAGGGCATGATCGCCTCCTACGGCACCGCCGCCATCGCGGCCAACGCCGTGTGCAACTCGATTGCCGGCTTCCCCATCATCCCCGGAAGCGCCATCGGCCTTGCGCTTATCACTGTTGTCGGACAGTGTGTCGGAGCACAGCGCTATGAGGAGGCCAAGCAGTACATCCACAAGCTGACCGGACTGGCCTACCTCTTCATGTTCTTCTTCAATGCCTTGATTGCCATTTTCTGCTCACAAATCGTCGGCTTTTTCAGTCTTTCTGCCGAGGCAACCGACACCGCCGTCCAGATCATGCTGTGGCACAGCCTGTTCTGCGCGGTCTTCTGGCCCGCTGCCTTCACCATGCCAAACGGCCTGCGTGCGGCCAACGACGTTCGCTTCACCATGACCGTCTCGATTCTGTCGATGTGGATCTGCCGCATCTGCATGAGCTACATTCTGGGCACTGTGCTCGGCATGGGCGCGCTGGGCACCTGGTTTGCCATGTTCCTGGACTGGATTGTCCGCATTGTCTTCTTTGCCGTGCGCCTGCACTCCAACAAATGGCAGCACCGCGAGCTGCAGCAAAAAATGGCTGCCGTCGATTAACAATACCAAAAAGGACCTGTCCATTCCTGGACAGGTCCTTTTTACTGCTTGATTATTTTTGTGTCAATTCCTGGTCCCAAACTTCCAGCTCAAACCAGAAGGTACTTCCTTCTCCCAGCTGGCTTTCCACGCCGTACCGGGCATGGTGCGCCTGCAAAATTTCTTTGACAATGCACAGTCCCAGGCCGTTGCCCGGCACCTTTTTTGCTGCGCTTGATTTATTAACACGATAGTAGCGATCCCAGATCTTGGATAGATTTTCCTCCGGAATGCCTTCCCCATGATCGCAGACACGCACGCGAACCTTTTTGCCGTCCAACACCTGCCGCACCACAATCTGCTTATCCTCGCCAGTATGGTGGCAGGCGTTGTTGATAAAATTATAAATCACCCGGCTGATTTCCAACTCATCAGCCTTCACCCAGACGCGGCAGTTTTGCTCCAGACAGATCTGGTAATCCTCACCCAACAGCTTCTGATAGCGCTCTACCGTCCGCTGGAGAATATCGGTCAGACAAAACACCTGCAAGTTCAGCTTCATCTGACCGGACTGCATCCGTGACAGATCCAGAATATCGTTGACCAGCAGCGAGAGACGCTGCGCCTCATCCTGAATCACCTGAACATTTTCCGGCGTGTTTTCCTCCGGCATGTCCTGCATCATCTGCGTGTAGCCGATAATCATGGTCAATGGCGAGCGCAGGTCATGGGAGATGTTGGCAAGCATCTCCTTGTTCTGCTGCTCGGTGCGCGCAAACTGCTTTACAACCTGATTGAGCGCACGGCCCAGCCGCTTTGTATCCGGGAAGTGGACCTCAAAATCGCCCTGCGCCACCAGCTCCAGACTCTGAACCAACAGCGCCTGATCGTCCAGACAGCGGCGGTAATGGATGACCGCTACCACCACAATCAGCAGCAACAGCGGCAGTGCAAACACCATTCCCTGCAGACGAAGCATTTTTTCCAGAATCAGCGACGGCGTAACCTCCGCGCTGAGCAGAACCATCCGCTTTTCGCCCTGGGCCGTCTGCGCAATCTGTGCGCAGGTCAGCACCTGGTAATCCCGCTGCACCGGGTCCTGGCTTTTACAATAGACGGTATGAAACCGCATCACCTGTTCCCAAGCCACGCCCCGGGTGGATTCCGCCTGGCGGTACAATTCCGCCAGCTTTTCCTGTGTATATTCTGTCAGGGAAGCGTTGTGAAAGCTTCCCGCCTCCACCAGGGTCTCCCCCTGCGCGTCAACGATCTTCACGCCTATTTTCGCGCTTGTTAGTTCTATGTTCAAAACGCTCAGATCAAAGCTGTCAATATTTTCACAGACATCGTGCAAAAACGATTTTGCCATCTGTGTTTTCAAGATGCGATAACCATCTTTTACCCAGATCAGCTGAATCACCCAGATCAGCGCCAGCAGCACCGCCAGACAAATCAGGAAAACAGGGAGGGCTTTTTCCCCACTGAAAGAGCGCCCCTTTTTCCCCTCATTATGCCTCAAAGCGATAGCCGACGCCTCTGAGCGTTACAATGTAGCTGCTGTATTTTCCCAGAGCCTTTCTTAAAAGTTTGATATGGGTATCCAGTGTACGGTCATCGCCAAAAAAGTCGTAACCCCAGACGTCGTTGATGAGCTTTTCGCGGGTGAGGGCGATGCCCCTGTTGCGCACCAGGTAGAACAAAAGCTCATACTCCTTCGGGGAAAGATTGATCTTTTCGCCATCGACATAGACAAGTCTTCCGGTAAAATCGATCTTCAGTCCTTCAAATTCCAAAATCTCCTTGCGCGGAGCGGAGGAAGCGTCGCTGCGCTTCAGGATGGCCTGCACGCGCATCATCAGCTCCTTTGGAGAGAACGGCTTTGTGACGTAATCATCCACGCCCAGCTCAAAGCCATGGATGCGGTCATATTCCTCGCCGCGCGCCGAGATCATCAAAACCGGAACCTGAGAGAACTTGCGGATCTCTCTGCATGCGGAAAAACCGTCCAGCTCCGGCATCATGACGTCCAGAATGATCAGATCAAATTTATTCTGACGGCACAGTTCGATGGCAGACATGCCGTCCGCCGCTTCCTCGACCTCATAGCCTTCAAATTCCGCGTACTTGCGGATTAAAACTCTGATCTTTTCTTCGTCGTCTACCACTAACAATCGATACATTTTACATCCTCCCAAGCTGCCGCGCCAGCCCCAAAGCTGCGCGGCCTACAAATTCCCAAACAAGCATCGTTTTAAACACAAGCCTACAAAAGTATCCTATCATGGATTTGTGACGGTTGAATGAACAAAGAGAGTACTTTCAAAAAGAATGAAAAAACTTTGCCATTCCCCATAAATTCTAACAAATTTTCCCTTTTCGTCCCCCCTTCATCACCGAAAAGAATCTGCCATTCTTTTCATTTTTCTATCACAAAAGGGCTTCCTGTTTCCAGGAAACCCTTTTGACACTATCTTGTTCTTCCAAACAGGCTGCTGACACTGTCCCAGAAGCTGCCGCCCTCAGATTCTCCACTGGAATCGCTGGAGCTGGAGCTCGAATTGGAACCGGAGGACTGGTTTTGCTCCTGTTCCTCCCGGGTAATCACCCTTCTTCCTCCAGACTCGCCGTCCGAGGTGGAGCTGCTGTTGTCCTCGTTCTCCGACTCCGGCTCTGCGGTTGTGGTCGAAGAAGAACGGTGGAGGATACAGCTGGACGGGATATAGGTTTCCTTATACCAACCGGTCGCCGTGCTCGGGCAATTTTCGGTTGCAAGATCGCCCGACTCGGTGCAGTACTGCAGCGCCTGCACATTTTCCGAATAGGTGAAGTCCGCCGCTTCCAGCCCCTCATGGATTGGGAGCATCAGGTTTTTCCACAAAATCGGAGTTGGATAGGTGGAGTAGTAGATCTCCTCCTGAATATCGTAACCCATCCAAACACCGCCGATATAATAAGGAGTGAAACCGATAAACCACAGGTCCGGGTTGTCGAAATCGACCTGCACGCCGTTGACGTATTTGACGCCGGTGGAAGAACCGGTCTTGCCTGCGGTGACGATGCCGGTCTGGTTCTGGATGTTGGCCTGGGCTCCAGTACCGCGGCTGACAACCGTCTGCAGCAGGCGGTTGAGTACGGTCGCTGTCTCCTCAGAGATGACGCGGACCTGGGTGGTGTCCTTTTCCAGAATGACATTGCCCTCCATGTCGGTGACATGGGTGTAGGTGTAAGGTTTGACATACATGCCGCCGGTGACAAAAATCTGGTAGCAGCCAACCAGCTCCTCCGGTGTCATGCCGGTGGTCATGCCGCCCAGCGCCATCGCCGACAGGGAGGTGGCGTCCGCCTCCTGCAGGGTGCTGATCTGGAATTTGTTCTTCAGCGTGTCATAGCAGACCTGCGGGGTCAGGATATTGACAATCTGTGCCGGTACGGTGTTGGTCGACTGCTGAACAGCGTACTGCACCGTCATCGGCTCATGGGTATAGCTATTGGTGTAGTTGACCGGCCACTCGAAGGTCTCGCCGTTCTCGGTCAGGGTCAGCGGCTCATCCACAAAGGTGGTGGACCAGGTAATCAGGTCGCGCTCGAAGGCGTTCAGATAAGCCGAAATCGGCTTCATTGCTGAGCCTGGATGGCGCTGCGACTGGGCGGCGCGGTTAAACAGACGGTTGGAGGTCTTTTCGTTGCCGCCGATCATGCCCTTGACGCTGCCGTCCGGTGCGATGACAATCGCCGCCGTCTCCGGATACTCGCTGTTGTTGAGCGCCGGGAAGGTGTCGGGGTTCGCGTAGGAGTCCTCCAGCGACTGCTGGATATCCGGATCCATGGTGGAATAGATGCGGTAGCCGCCGCTGTAAACCATATTGGTCGCATAGGCGCGGGTGTAGTTGTACTCCTCCTGCAGGTCGGTGATGACATCCTCGATGACCTGGTCGGTGTGCCAGTCGGTCAGGGCGGTCAGGCCGTCCGAAGTGGACTGAACTTCCTCGCGCGGAGCCAGCTGGACCTCATAGTTGATCCATTCCTCATACTCGCTCTGGGTCAGCATGCCCGCGTCGAGCATCTCTCCCAGGATGTAGTCGCGCCGCTCCTTGTTTTCCTCCATGCCGGTTCCCCAGCCGTAATCCTCGTTTGGATTTTCGCGCAGCGGATTATAGCGGGTAGGGGCGTTGGTAATGGCAATCAGGGTCGCAGCCTCCGCGACGTTCAGCTCGCTGATGTCCTTGTTAAAATAGAGCTTGGACGCACTCTGGATGCCGTAGCACTGATTGGAAAAGAAAGCGACGTTGAGATAGGTCTCCAAAATCTGCTCTTTGCTGTAGTTCTTTTCGAGCTTGAGCGCGGTGAAGATCTCCTGCACCTTTCGTTCCGGAGTGACCTCGTCGTTGCCGGTCAGGTTTTTGATGACCTGCTGGGTGATGGTGGAACCGCCCTGGATACGGGAGGAACCTCCGAAATAGCCCAGCGTGGAGCGGATGGTTCGCAGCCAGTCCACACCGTGGTGCTCCAAGAAGCGCTTGTCCTCCGCCGCGACGGTGACGTCGATGAGCGTCTGCGGGATCTCGCTGTAGCTGACCCACTCGCGGTTCTGTCCGGAGTAAAGCTCCTTGACAACCGTCTGTTCCTGGGTGTCCGGATCGGTCACATAAATATACGAAGTATTGTTGAGATTCACCTCTACGTTAGAAAGGTCGACAATCGGGGCATCCTCCAGGGCGTTGAAAACATACAACGCCATAACCGAGACGACAATCGAACCGGTGATGATCCCGATAAAAACCATAATGGCAAAAGCGCGGCCCAGCGCTCCAAAAAAGCGTCTGACAGGTCCACGTCGTTTTGCTGCTGTCAAATAAATCTCCTCCTTCTGATCGTTCTGCCGCACCCAAGGCGCCGCGCAGTTTGAGGGTTTTGGACATCGTGTCGTATTCAAAGACAATTGTACTTTTATGTACACGCCATTTATTATACCACACTCGGCATGAAAAATCTTCAATTTTTACAAAAATTAAGAAATTATCTAAAGTCTCAAGGGCTTGGTATATCAATTTTGTGCAGCTTTTTTCCCTATTTGACAAGGCACGATTCCTCCACCATTGTCAAAAAAGCACTGCATATTTCTTCCTTTTGCGGGCAAAATCAAATCAGAAGGTCCGCCTACACAGCCGACATCTTCTTTATTATCTCCCAAAAAGAAAGGATGCATCTTTCTTGAAACAAAATATCCTTCTCACCTGCGCCGCTCTGGCTGCCGTGTGCATCATCACCGCCTTTTTGCTGAGCGTTTCCGATATGACTTCCTCCGCTCCCGCCCCCAACGCTCAGGAGGCCGGAGAAACTGTCCAGGGCGTCGAGCGCACGCCAAATCAAGACGAGGCGGCTGACTGCCAATATTATCTGCGGGACTATCAGGGGAAACTTGCCGTCTTTCTGCCGGACAAACAAACGCCCGAGATTGTCTTTGACGTCTACCTCTCCACCCTGCCCGCCTATGACCGCGGCCAGCTGCAGCTGGGCGTTCCCGTACAGGACTATGAGGAGCTGGTCAAGCGCATCGAGGACTACATCAGCTGACGGTTACCGAATTGTAATGAAACTTTCATCGGAAAAGGAGGAATTTTTGCCCCGGCTGGAATATAATAAAGACAGAAAGCAAAAACAAAATTCTCTGATCCGATTGAGGGGTGATTCCCGTGAACTTCAAATTTGCACACAACAACATTAATGTGCTCAATTTGGATGAGAGCCTTGCCTTCTACCAAGAAGCTTTAGGTCTGAAAGAGGTTTCCCGCAAAGTTGCGGAGGACGGCAGTTTCATCCTGGTCTACCTGGGTGATACCTCCACTAAGCACCAGCTGGAATTGACCTGGTTGCGAAACCGCCACGATCCTTATGACCTCGGTGACAATGAAATGCACATTGCTTTCACCACATCCGATTTTGATGCTGCGCACGAAAAGCACAAAGAGATGGGATGCATCTGCTATGAAAATAAAGCGATGGGCGTGTATTTCATCAGTGACCCGGACGGCTACTGGCTGGAAATTATTCCAGAAAAAATGTAAATTACTTTTGTTTCATAAATTATTCTCCTAACCTAACGAAAAGAGGGATCTGCATGCAGGTCCCTCTTTTTAGTTATCCCGCCGGGGCTCTTCACCCAGGCGGCTGTTTGCCGGAGAGGAAAAAGGAAGGCGTGCACCAAAGGTGCCGCCTTCCTTTTTGGATTCTGCTAATTATTCAGCTTCCGGAGCGCCTACTGGGCAAACGCCAGCGCAAGCACCGCAGTCGATGCATTTGCCTGGATCGATCTCGTATTTATCTGCTCCAGCAGAGATAGCGCCTACCGGGCACTCAGCTTCACATGCACCGCAGCTGATGCAATCGCTTTTGATTTTGTACGCCATAATGGTACCTCCATTTTTTCAAATTTTCCTTCTTCAGGACAACTGAAAAAGTTATCCTTTACATCTCCTATTTTAACATATCACAGAAAAAAATCAACCAATATTCTAAAATATTTTTTCAATAATTGTTTGCCTAGTGCATAAATTTTTCCATCTCCCCCATGGGAGATTTAAATAATGCGGAAAAATGGAACATTTTCTTGATTTTTTCCCGCTTAGTTTTCCAGCTTTTTGAGCTCCTTGTTGCGCTTGATCTGTTCGTCGTCATCCTTTTGCGGACGTGCGTCGCGGATTACCCGCACTGCCTCCCGCTCAAAGATCATCGGCGCGCCGTCGCTGGCCTTGTCCAACCGGACCTTGACAAGGCCGGTCAGGAGGCTGATCTCGGTGACAGTTCCCTTGCCCTCGCTGGTGGAGACGTAAGCGCCCACCTTCGGGGTGATGCGAATCAGGTTTTCGTAGGCGTTCTGCTCATACTTTAAGCAGCACATCAACCTGCCGCAGGTGCCGGAGATTTTGGTCGGGTTGAGCGAAAGCCCCTGCTCCTTGGCCATCTTGATCGAGACCGGCTGGAACTCTCCCAGGAAGGAGGAACAGCAGAACGGCCGCCCGCAGATTCCAAGGCCGCCCAGCATTTTCGCCTCATCCCGCACGCCGATCTGGCGCAGCTCGATGCGGGTCTTAAACACCGACGCCAGGTCTTTGACCAGCTCGCGGAAATCCACCCTGCCGTCGGCGGTGAAATAAAACAGGATTTTGTTGTTGTCGAAGGTGTACTCGACATCCACCAGCTTCATCTGGAGCTTGTGCTTCTCAATCTTTTCCAGGCAGAGCTTGAACGCCTTTTTTTCCTTGACCTTATTTTCCTCAATGCGGCGCAGGTCGTCCTTGTTGGCCACGCGGATAACCGTCTTGAGCGGCTTGACAATTCCCTCGTCTTTGATTTGCCGGTTGCTGATGGCAACTTCACCGCACTCGATGCCGCGCGCGGTCTCGACAATCACCTTTTCCCCCACCGGCATCTGGACCCCGTTGGGAGAAAAGTAATATATTTTGCCCACCTGTTTAAAGCGGACGCCAATTACTTCTGTCATTCTTTCCTCCGTTCTCACAATACAAATCTATCTGAAAAGGCAATTTACTGCTGCGCGGCTTTTGCCCCCGCGCAAAAAGCGGCCGCCGCCAGACTGAGGCTGACGTTTTGGGTTACCTGCGCGGCCGTCCTGTCTATTATATCAAGAATCCGCATCGCCTGCAACGTTGAAAAGCGGTTTTTTACCGCCAGCGGAATCTCCTCGTGCGCGCAGGCCACCCCGCTCTGCACCCGCATAAGCTCCAGAAAGTAGGCGCGCACTTCCTGCAGCAGGGCCAGAAATTCCTCCCTCTTTTTGCCTCCGGTGTATTCCTGCAGGCTGCTCAGCAGCTCAAACTCCTGGCCGATGCAGATCATCTGCCCGATCCTTCTGGCGTCGCAGGCAAGCTTGAGCTTCGCCTCGTCCTGCAAAATCTGCAGGGCCTTGCCAATATTTCCCTGCGCAAACTCCGCCGCCTGCTGCCGGCGCTGCTCATCGGCCTGCGGAGCCAGACGCCCCAGCGCCCGCAGGCACTCCTCCTGGCTGCACACCGCAATCGGAATGACCGCCGCGCGGGACAGGATGGTGGGCAGAATCCTGGCGCGGTTGTTGCAGGTCAGGATGAACAGCACCCGCTCCGGCGGCTCCTCGATGATTTTGAGCAGGGCGTTCTGCGCCTGCTCGGTCATGTTGTGGACGTTGCGCAGGATATACACCTTATAATCCCCATCGTTCGGTCGTATATAAGCGCCGGCGCGCAGCTCCCGAATCTGGTCGACGTGGAAAGCGTTGGCCTTGTTTTCCGACTGCTCGATGACGACGTCGGGATGGTTGTCCTCCAGAATGAGGCGGCAGTTGCGGCATTCTCCGCAGGGGCGCTGCGCCACATTCGGCTGCTGACAGAGCACCGCCGCAGCCATCATCCGCGCAAAGGTGGTCTTGCCGCAGCCGTCCTCCCCTTCCAAAAGGACAGTATGCGGCAAACGCCCGTCAGTTATAAAATTGACGAGCGTTTGCTTAGGCTTATCGTTTTGATAAAATTGATCTAATAACAACCTTGTTCTCCCTTACGATGCCGGCCTTCGATTATACCTTTTCGAAGCGCTCAACGTCCAGAACAAAGATGGTGGCGCCGCCGACCTGTACTTCTACCGGGTAGGTGGTGTACATGCCAACGCCATAGGATGCAGAGGACGGAACCATCTGTTTGCGTTTCTTGGAATGATCCGCAATGATGGTGATAACCTCGTCAACCTTTTCGTCCTGGGTACCGATCAGGAAGGTTGTGTTTCCCGAAAGCAGGAATCCACCGGTGGTCGCCAGCTTTGTGACCGAGAAGTGATTCTTTGTCAGTGCGGACGAAACCTTCGAGCTGTCATCATTCGAAACAATCGCTAAAATTAACTTCATATAGGTTAACCCCCTCTGTCCAAGCAGCATGTTTGTCCTGCCTGGTCATTGATATTGAAAGCGGAAATTTGATTTGCCAAAATTTCCATACTCCTATTTTACCACATCCATAACAAAAATGCCAGAGTTTTTTAAGATTTTTCTTAATTCTTTGTGCAATCTTTCTCCAGGCATCACAAGAGGGATCCCCGGCGGGCAGGTGATCTTGACCTGGGCAGAAATTCTGCCCTCGGCCTTGTCGATGTCGACGCTCTCCTTTGGAGCAAGCAGCGCCTGCCGCAGCCCCATCACCCGCTGGGAAGGGACGATCGGGAAAGGGGTAAAACTGCCCTTTTGCCTTACCGGGCAGTCGAGCAAAAATTGGCGCACCCGCGCAAAATCCTCCTCCCGGTTAAAGGGGGAAAAGAGCAGCACGCAGCCGCTGTCGCTGCAGTACTCCTCCATGATGCGCCGCTCGTGCAGCAGTGCTTTAAATTCCTTGGCGGTGTAACCGGAACCGGCCAGCGGCAGGGTCAGGCGCATTGGGTCGCAGTGCTTCGGGATCGGGTAGCCCTGTTCTCTGGCAAGCCGGCGCAGCTCTCCCCATTTTCGCACCGTCCGGCGCAGCTGGTCAGGACCGTCCTTCAACAAAAAAGCTGCGGTCGAATCGATCGACAGCATGATGAGGTAGTTCGGACTGGTCGAGCCAAAGACGGTCATCGCGCCTTTGAGCTGCGGGACATATTCCTCCCGGTTACAGTGCAGCAGCGCGGCTCCGGTCAGGGCGGGCAGCGTCTTGTGCAGCGAGTCGCAGCACAGGTCCGCCCCCAGCTGCATCGGGTGCAGGGAACATCCGTCCTCCCCCTGCAAAAAGCGCAGATGCGCTCCGTGGGCGTTGTCCACGAGTAACGGAACGCCGTGGGCGTGCGCGACCTCCGCGATGCCCTCGATGTCGGACATCACCCCAAAATAGTCCGGCGAGGTGATGTAGACTGCGCAGATATCCGATTCCCTTTGCAGCGCCGCCGCCACATCCGCCGGGGCGATGCGGCCGATCAGCCGCTCCTCAGCGTCCCGACGCGGATAAACCCACGCCGGTTCCAGCCCCAGCAGGGCCATCGCGTTGACCGCTGCAGCGTGGATGTTGCGCCCGGCAATCACCTTGCCGCCTTCCCGCGCCACCAGCCGCAGCATCGCCTGGATGCAGAGGGTGGAGCCGCCCGCGCTGATCACCGACGAGCGGGTGCCGTAAAGCTGTGTGAAAATTTCTTCCAGTTCCTTGAGCGGGCCATCGTCCTCGAACAGGCTGTCGGTGCCCTCCACCTCGGTCAGGTCGTAGGCGGCAAGCGTACCAAACGGCTCGATGGGCGCACCCTTGTGCCCGGGCATGTGTAGCCGCGACCAGCCGGCGTCGATGTACTCTTCCAGCGCCCGGCGCAGCGGGGTCTCAGTCCGTTTCTTTTCCATCCAAAGTTTCCTCCTCCAAAAGGGCAATGTTGCGCAGGATTGTCTTTTTGCCGCGGTAGTTAAAAGCCCTTGTTTTGAGCAGCTTCTCCGCCTGCTCCCGGTCGAACACCGACACGGCCGATTCCAGAAATTCCGGCACCGGGCTTTCCTTCGGCTCCCGGTTGCAGGGGCAGACGTCGTTGCAGATGTCGCAGCCCCAGATGAGCCCGCCCGCCCGTATCTGCTGGATTTCCCACTCGGTCAGCTCGCCCTTTTTCTGGGTGATGTGGGAGCGGCAGCGGGACAGCTCAACGCTGCCGTCCGGCTGCAGCGCTCCCTGCGGGCATGCCCGCTGACAGCGTCCACAGTTTGGGCAGCCGGGCGGAGAGAGGGGCACATCCGGCTCCAGCGCAAGGTCGGTGACCACCTCTCCGATAAAGACATAGCTTCCGTAATCCGGATGGAGCAGCAGGCCGTTCTTTCCCCTCCTGCCCAACCCCGCCAGCAGGGCGGAGCGGACCTCTGGGACGGGGGAATTATCGGTGAACGGTTCAAAGCGGTTGTTTGGAAACTGCTGTCTCAGCGCCTCACAGAAGCGCTGAAGATATTCCCCGGCAATCAGGTGGTAGTCGGTCACCATCGCATAGCGGGAGATGTTGCGCTCCGGGTGCTCCCCCGTATAGTAGGGGAACAGACAGACCAGCACCGACTGCGCGTTCTCCGGCAGCCTCTGTTTGGCCCGGCATTCCAGCAGGGGCGGCAGGTCCGCAAACCGGCAGATGCCAAAGGGATAGGCTTCCCTCCCCCGCAAAATCTTTCCGGCCAGGCGCCGCACCACTTCCTTTTCCTGCATCTCCCTTCCTCCTTTTGCAAATTCCTGTCCCTTTACTTTATCACATTCCGCGCCTTGCCGCAACCGGCTGAAAAAAGGCTTTGCAGAAAAGCGCAGTTTGTTCTTTTCATGCGGCAGAATTTATGCTACAATACCTGTAGGCTACTCTTAACCTCAAACTCAACTACAGGGGGAATTTGATATTATGAACATCAGCATGTTCGATATTTTGGGCCCCATCATGATCGGCCCTTCCAGCTCGCACACCGCCGGCGCACAGCGCATCGGCAAGGCGATGTACAACATGATTGCGGACAAACAGCTGCAGGCGGTGCACTTCATCCTGCATGGCTCGTTCCATCTGACCCTGCGGGGCCACGGCACCGACCGCGCGCTGGTCGGCGGCGTGCTGGGAATGAACGCCTATGACCCACAGCTGAAAAACTCGCTGGAAATCGCCAAAGAGCGCGGCATCGAGGTCACCTTCGAGGGCGCGGACCTGGGCGACGTGCATCCGAACACGGTGCGCATCATCGCGCAGACCACCGACGGAACGCTGACCACCCTGACCGGCTCCTCGGTCGGCGGCGGCGAGATTGAGATTGTGGACATCAACGGCACCCCGGCCAAATTCTCCGGCCGATACCCGGCAGTGGTCATCAACCACATCGACCGGCTGGGCATCATTAGCCACATCACCTCGATTCTGGCCATCAACCAGATCAACATCGTCACCGTCGTCAACTCCCGCGACAGCACCGGCAAAAAGGCTGTCACCATGATCGAGACCGAAACGCTGGTCGACACCTCGGTCAAGAAGGAACTGGAAAGCATGTCCGCTGTGGAAAGCGTCGTCACCATGGAAAAGGTCAGCTAGTTTTCCTCCCTCTTTTGCTCTACTTCAACACGAAAGGAACCTGTTGTTATGTATTTTTCTGCCAAGGAAATCCTCGCCCAGCTGGAGGGTACCGACAAGCGCATCTGCGACCTTGTCATCCAAAACGAGACCGAACTGTTTGAAACCCCTTACGATAAAATCATGGAGATGCTGGAGGAGCGCTACCAGATCATGTACAACTCCGCCCACGACGCCCTGGAAAAGGAGATCCGCTCGCTGAGCGGTCTGACCGGCGGCAGCGCCCGCAAGATGTGGGACTACTACAAAAAGGGCTCGATGATCTGCGACGGAACCATCATCCGCGGCGCGGCCTACGCCCTGTCCTGCCTGGAGGTCAACGCCTCGATGGGCCTGATCGTCGCCGCGCCCACCGCCGGCGCCTGCGGCATCCTGCCGGGCTGCCTGCTCACCGTCGCGGAAAAGCACGACATCCCGCACCAGCAGGTGCTGGAAGCCCTGGCCACCGCTTCGGGCATCGGCCAGCTGATTGTCAAAAAGGCGACCGTCTCCGGCGCAGAGGGCGGCTGCCAGGCCGAGTGCGGCAGCGCCGCTGCGATGGCTGCGGGCGCTGTGGTTGAGATGCTGGGCGGCACCCCTGCCCAGGCCTTTGACGCCGCCGCCATCGCGATGCAGAACATCATGGGCTTAGTCTGCGACCCGGTTGCAGGCCTGGTCGAGATGCCCTGCGCCAAACGCAACGCCTCGGGCGTCGCAAACGCTTTGGTCAGCGCGGACCTTGCCCTGAGCGGCATCTTCAGTGAAATCCCGTTCGACGAGGTGGTGGAAGCGATGTACAAGGTCGGCAAGGCGCTGCCTTCCACCCTGCGCGAGACTGCGCTGGGCGGCGTTGCAACCACCCCGACCGCACTGGCGATGAAGGAAAAAATCTACGGCAAAGGCGCCGCAGAATCTGCCTGCAGCGGGGACTGCGCCTCCTGCGGACTGTGCTAAAAAAAGCAAAACCGATCAAGGAAAAAGGAGATAGGGGAAAACCCCTATCTCCTTTTGTTTTGCATCACCTGCTGCGCGTGAAAATGCAGCTCGTCCGCGTTGTGAATCTGATGGGTGCTCTGGATCAGCGACCCCTGCACGTCCTCGGGCAGCGTCAGAAAAAACTGCTTTGCCTTTGCGTCCTTTGCCAGCAAATCGTTGAGATTTGGCATAAACCAACCACGCCTTTCTAAAAACGGATTTCTTTCGCGATTAGTATGTTCCTCCCGCCCTTGTTTATACCTGTCTGGCCCTGCAAAATTTGAGGAGAAAAGCCTTGATTCCGAACCATTTTTTGCCCGCTTTTCTATACTGTAGTAAGCTCGTGATTTTGCAAGGAGGTCCTTACCATGTCCGAAAACACCCCGATTCGTTTCTTTCTGGGCTCCAATTCTCCGCAGGGTTTCGTCTCGCGCTTCGATCAGCTGGACTGCGGCGACCCGCAGTGGCACACCTTCATCATCAAGGGAGGGCCGGGCTGCGGCAAATCCACCTTCATGAAGCGCATCGCCTCGGTCTTTGCAGAGCGCTGTGCCGGCATGCAGCTGATTCCCTGCTCATCTGACCCGGAGTCGCTCGACGCCGTCATCCTGCCGGAGTGGAAGGTTTCTGTCGTCGACGGCACCGCCCCGCATGTGCTGGAGCCCAAGAACCCCGCTCTTTCCGAAAGCATCCTCTCGTTCGGCGATTTTCTGGATCCGATGAAGATCAAGCCCCACGGCGAGACCATCCGCCTGATCGGTCAGGCCACCTCCAAAAACTACTCTCAGGCCATCGACTGCCTGGCCGCCGCTAAAAGCTTTTTAAACGATTCCAGCCGCATCGCTTTGAGCTGCCTGGCGCTCGAAAAGCTCTCCGCCTACGCCCGCCACTATGCCTGCAAGCACTTTCCGCGCCGCAGCGGCCATCCCGGCAAGGGCAAGGAAAGCGTCCGGTTTTTGAGCGCCGTCAACGCGCAGGGCGTGACCAGCCTTGCCCAAACGGCCGACGCGCTGTGCAGCCACATCTGCTTTATCGCGGACGATTGGGGCGCGGCCTCCTCGCTGTTTTTGTCCGCGCTGCGTACCCACGCCCTGGAAAACGGCCACGACGTCATCACCTGCTACTGCCCGCTCTCCCCGCACAGCAAGATTGACCATCTGCTCATCCCCGGCCTCGGCCTTGCCTTCATGACCGAAAACCGCTTTCACAACCTCTCCGGCCTGATCCCCGACCGCCGCATCCATGCCAAACGCTTTTTGGACATCGAGGTGCTGCGCCGCCACAAAAAGCGGCTGAGCTTTAACCAGAAGGCGGCCTCCCAGATGATCCGTCAGGCGGTGGCCGGCCTTGCCGAAAACAAAGCGCTGCACGATGAGCTGGAAAGCATCTACTTACAGGCGATGGACTTCTCGATGATGGACTCGGTGCTGGAAAGTGTGGTCGCGCAAATCGTCGACTTCCGCACCGCGCGGGAAGGCTCTCTGCTGATCTGACTTGTTTCCCTCCTCCTTTGGTGATATACTGAATCCATCACCGTCAGAAGGAGGAATTTTCATGGCCGAAGCGTCCCAGCTTTTTTCCCAAAAGGCCAACGATTACCGGTCCGGCCGCACCCATTATCCCAAGGCGATCGCGTCCATCCTGCGGGAGCTGGAGCTGCCCGGAAACAAAGCAGTCGACGCCGGATGCGGCACCGGTATCTTTTCTCAGATGCTTTTGGACTGCGGCTTTACTGTCTATGGCGTCGAGCCCAACGCCGAGATGCTCTGTGCAGCCAAAGAACAACTGCATTGTTCCCAATTTGTTCCCATCCAATCGACAGCGGAAGAGATTCCGTTGCCCGACCATTCGGTGGACTTTATCTGTGCGGCACAATCCTTCCACTGGTTTGACCGCGACGCCTTTCGGCTTTGCTGCAACCGTCTGCTCCGGCCGGGCGGAAAAATCGCTCTTATCTGGAACACCAAAGACCCAGCCCATCCCCTGATGCAGGGCTATCAGACAATCTGCCGTTCGCTGTGCGAGCGATTCCACGGCTTTCACAACGGGCTGGACCTAACCGGTCCCGCCGTCACCGGTTTCTTTCAAGCTGCCCCTCAGATACACCGCCTGCAAAATCCGCAGACACGCTCCCGGGAACAGTTTTTTCACTGGTGCCTTTCTTCCTCCTATTCGCCCAGACCTGGGGAGCCTGTCTACAACGACTTTCTGCGCTGTATCGGGGAGCTGTTTGACCAGTATCAGTGCACGGGACAGATCATTCTTCCTTCTCAAACACTCCTTTACATCGGCGACTAATCGACGACGAGGGAGAGGGGAAAGCAAAATTTGCTTTCCCCTCTCCCTCGTTTTTATGATACAGACTAATCTTTCATAATTCTTTTGTACATATCGACATATTCGTTTGCCGATTTGTTCCAGCTGAAGTCGCTGTTCATCGCGTTGACCATCGCCTGATTCCACAGCGGCTTGTTGCCGTACAGGCCCTCTGCGCGCTGGATAGCACCGAGCATATCGTGCGCGTTGTAGGTCTTGAAGGTGAAGCCGTTGCCGTTGTCTCCGCCCATGTCGTGGATGCTGTCCTTGAGGCCGCCGGTCTCGCGGACAATCGGCAGGGTGCCATAACGGGCTGCAACCATCTGAGCCAGACCGCAGGGCTCGCTCTTGGAAGGCATCAGGAAGGCGTCAGCGCCGGCGTAAATCTTCTTGGAGAGATTTGGCAGGAAGCCAATCTTGACCGCCACGCGGCCCGGATAGCGGCTCTGCATCTGATTAAAGAAGTTTTCATAGTCCGCATCGCCCGAGCCGAGCAGGACGAAGGCAACGTTGTCCCTCATCAAGATATCGAAGATGTACTTGACCAGATCCAGGCCCTTGTGGGATACCAGGCGGGAAACCATGCCGATCAGCATTCGGTTTTCGTCCGGCTCCAGGCCCATCTCCTTCATCAGCTCGATCTTGTTGACCTGCTTATCCTCCAGCGAATGGACGTCATAATTTTTGTAGATGTCCTCGTCGGTCTTTGGATTGTTGGCCTGCACGTCGATACCGTTGAGGATGCCGACCACACGATCGCCCTTGGCGTTGAGAATCGGTTCCAAGCCGTGCGAGAACCACGGGTCATGGATCTCCATCGCGTAGCTTGGGCTTACCGTATTGACGATGTTGACCTGCATGATCGCCGCCTTCATCATGTTCAGGCAGCCGTTATATTCCAGCACCGGATTTTGGTATTCCGGAATACCAAGCACATCCCAGGCAATCTCCATGCCGTACTGCCCCTGATACTGGATGTTGTGGATGGTGAACACCGTCTTGATATCGTGGTATTTGGGGATGCCGCGGTAGAAGGTGTTCAGATAAACCGGCACCAGCGCGGTGTGCCAATCGTTAGCATGGACGATGTCCGGGTCAAAGTCGATGTAGTTGAGCATCTCCATCGCCGCCTTGGAGAAGAAGGCGAAGCGCTCCGCGTCGTCGTAGTAGCCGTACAGATTATCCCGTTTAAAGTAATACTCGTTGTCCAGGAAGTAGTAGACAACTCCCTGATGGCGGGCCTTGAAAACGCCGCAGTACTGGTTTCTCCAGGCCAGCGGAACGTTAAAGTTGCGCACAAACTCCATCCGCTCGCGGAACTGCTGCGGGATGTTTTTATAAAGTGGAATGACCACCCGGCACTCGTTGCCGGTGTCGCAAAGCGCCTTTGGCAGTGAACCTGCCACATCCGCCAATCCTCCCGAGGCGATAAAGGGTCTGGCCTCACTTGCCACAAACAATATTTTCATTCAGGATACCCCCTTTTCCCTGCTGTCTGTTCATATTTTCAAAAAGGGAAGTCCCTCCTTGAACAGGAAGGAGGGAGCTTCTCCGGCTATTATATCGCTGTGCCCTTTTCCACAAAGAACGGATATTCCTTGCAGCCCATCAGCTTTCTGGAATCGCGGATCATGACGTCCTTGTCGGTGACCACGCAGTCGAGCTGGCAGTTTTCTCCAACCACCGTGCCCTGCATGATGATCGAATTTTTGACCACTGCGCCGCGGCCAATCTTGACCCCACGGAAGATGATCGAATTTTCGACGGTGCCCTCAATGACGCAGCCATCGGCGATCACCGCATTTTTAGCCTTGGCGTTGATGCCGTATTTGACAGGCACCTCGTCACGGACCTTGGTGTAGACCGGACGCTCCGGCGGGAACAGCTCCCTGCGGACCTGCGGGTCCAGCAGCTCCATGTTGCAGTCGAAATAGGACTGCAGCGAATTGATGTTTGCCACATAACCGGTATATTCATAGCCGTAAATCTTCAGCTGTTTGCTGCCCATCTGCAGCACACCCTGGGTGAAGCTGTAAAAGTTGGCGCTGGCGGCGTCTCCGATGATCCGCTCCAGCAGGCGCTTGTCGATGACGGTGACGTTCAGCAGCACATTGCCCTGCTGCACCTCCGGGTTGACATAGGCGCCGTTCACCCTTCTGTTCTCATCCATACTGATGGTGGTGACGTCCCGATGAATCGACTCGGTGATCGGTTTGTTTTTATAGACCACCGTGACGTCGGCGTCCTTCTCTCTATGATAGCGGATAATATCACTGTAGTCGATCGAGGCGATGTTGTCGCAGTCGGTCATGATAACCAGCTCCGCCTTAGACTCCTTGATATAGGTGTAGATATTGCCCAACGCCTCCAGCCTACCGCGGTAGTAAACCGACTCCTGACGGCCATAAGGAGGCAGGATAGTAAGTCCTCCTTTTTTGCGAGAGAGATCCCACTCCTTGCCAGTCCCCACATGATCCATCAGAGACTGAAAGTTACTCTTGGTGATAATTCCGACATCCTTTACGCCGGAATTGATCATATTGGAAAGCACAAAATCGACCAGACGGTATCTTCCGCCAAACGGCACAGACGCCATCGTGCGGTGCTCTGTGATTTTGCCCATCATCGAATCGTGCATATTGGAAAATACGATTCCCAGTGTCTTACTCATCATCGCCGCTCACCTCCGGTACATCCTGCTCAATCATTGCCTTGGCCGGCACCTTGGCGCCCTTGCCGATCTGGATTCCCTTGGCAATGACCGTTACGCCCCAGTTCTGTTTGTCCTCCATGTTTTCCGGACGGCAGCCAACCAGAGCGTTCTCTCCTACCACAACGTCCTCTGCTACGATCGAATACTCGACCACCGCGCCCGCCTTAATCACCGAGCCCGGCATCACGATGCTGTCGTGAACCACCGCACCCTTTTCTACGGTGACGCCGGCAAACAGGATGGAGAAGTCCACCTCGCCCTCGACGTAGCAGCCCTCGCTGATCATGGCGTTCTGGGTCACCGCGCCGTCCGCCACATACTGCGGCGGCATAACCGGATTTCTGGCGTAGATCTTCCAGCTGTCGTCGTACAGGTCCAGCGGGACGTTTGGATCCAGCAGGTCCATGTTGGCCTCCCACAGCGAATCGATGGTGCCGACGTCCTTCCAGTAACCCTCAAAGGCGTAGGCGTACATCCGCTCGCCGTTCTGGAGCATGGCCGGGATGACGTTTTTGCCAAAGTCATTTTCCGAATCGGGGTTGGCCTCGTCCTCCTCCAGATACTTTTTCAGCTTGCTCCAGGTGAAGATGTAGATGCCCATCGAAGCCAGGTTGCTCTTTGGCTCCTTTGGCTTTTCGGCAAATTCATAGATCTTCTTGTCCTCGTCGCAGGCCATGATACCAAAGCGGGAAGCCTCCTCCCACGGCACCTCCATGACAGCGATGGTGCAGTCCGCCTGCTTTTCCTTGTGGAATTCCAGCATCTTGGAATAGTCCATCTTGTAGATGTGGTCGCCCGAAAGGATGACGACGTAGGACGGATCATAGCGGTTGATGAAGTTGATGTTCTGATAGATGGCGTTGGCCGTGCCGGTGTACCAGTTGGAATTGGAGATCTTCTGGTACGGCGGCAGGACATAGACGCCGCCATGGATGCGGTCCAGGTCCCAGGGCTGGCCGTTGCCGATGTACTCGTTGAGCTCCAGCGGCTGATACTGGGTCAGCACGCCGACGGTATCGATGCCGGAATTGACGCAGTTGGAAAGTGGGAAATCGATAATGCGGTATTTCCCTCCAAATGGTACAGCCGGCTTAGCGACATTTCTGGTCAGCGCATACAGGCGGCTTCCCTGTCCGCCCGCCAGAAGCATCGCGATCCACTCTTTTTTTGCGATCATGGGTTATCCTCCTCTGACTCAAACTCTATCATCAAGTTCGGTTTATTCTTCTATCTTTTCTGCCGCTTTTTTACGGGTCCGCTTTGGCTTTTCCTCGGTCTTTTCCTTGGCTGCAGCCGTTTTTTTGCGGGTGGTCTTGGGTTTCTCCTGCGCAGTCTCCTCGCTGGTTGCCTTTTTGCGGGTGGTTTTAGGCTTTGTGGAGGCGGCTTTTTTGCGGGTGGTCTTTGGTTTTGGCTGTTCGGCAGCGGGTTCTGCTTCGGTTTCCGCCGAGCTGCTTTCCACATCAATCACCTTTGGCTCCGGCTGGATGCTGGAAGGCTTCAGGTACATCACCGACATCGGTGGGATATCCACCGCGATCGAGTTGGACTTGCCGTGCATAGCAATCTTTTCGGAGAGGATGATCTCCTTTTCCGGAATGCCCTTGCCGCCATAGCGGATGTCGTCCGAGCTGAAGGCAATCTCGTAGTTCTTTTCCTCCGGGATGCCGAAGCGGTAATCGTCGCGCTCCACCGGCGCGAAGTTGCAGATGGCGATGACGTCCTCCCCCTCGTCGTTGGTCCGGCGGAAGATGATGACGTTCTGGGTGTTGTCGTCGTGGACCAGCCACTGGAAACCGTCCCAGCTGTCGTCGATCTCCCACAGTGGGGAGTTGTCGAGGTAGAAGCGGTTCAGATCCTTGACAAAATTCTGCAGCTTGCGGTGGCTTTCGTAGGAAAGCAGCTGCCAATCCAACTCCTTCTCAAAGTTCCACTCGATAAACTGACCAAACTCCTGGCCCATGAACAGCAGCTTCTTGCCCGGATGGGCCATCATGTAGCCAAACAGGGTGCGCATGCCGGCAAACTTCTGGCTGTACTCTCCCGGCATCTTGTTAATCAGCGAGCACTTGCCGTGCACCACCTCATCGTGGGAGAGCGGCAGGATGTAGTTTTCCGAGAAAGCGTACATCATGCTGAAGGTCAGTTTGTCATGATTGTAGGAACGGTAGATCGGGTCGAGCGATATGTAGCTGAGGATGTCGTTCATCCAGCCCATGTTCCACTTGAAGTTAAAGCCAAGGCCTCCCACATACGGGGGCTTGGTGACCAGCGGCCAGGCCGAGGATTCCTCCGCGATCATCAGTACATCGCTGTGCTCGCTGAGGATGGCGGAATTGAGTTTCTTTAAAAATTCCACCGCCTCCAGGTTCTCGTTGCCGCCGTGGACGTTGGGCGTCCATTCCCAGGACTCTCTGCCGTAGTCCAGATACAGCATCGAGGCCACCGCGTCGACCCGCAGGCCGTCGATGTGGAACTTCTCGACCCAGAACATCGCGCTGGAAACCAGGAAGCTCTGCACCTCGGGGCGGCCAAAATCGAAGATTCGGGTACCCCAGTGTGGATGCTCGCGCTTCTGCGGATCCTGATACTCATAGCACTGGGTTCCGTCAAACTCGTACAGTCCCTGCTCGTCCTTCGGGAAATGGGCCGGCACCCAGTCCATGATGACGCCGATGTTGTTCTCATGGAACTTATTGACAAAGTACATGAAGTCCTTCGGTGTGCCGTAACGGGATGTGGCCGCGAAATAGCCGGTAACCTGATAGCCCCAGGAGGCGTCGAACGGATACTCGGTGACCGGCATCAGTTCGATGTGGGTGTAGCCCATCTCCTTGACATATTCGACCAGCTCGTCCGCAATCTTGCGGTAATCGAAGAATTTGCCGTCCTCATACTGCCGCCAGGAACCGAGATTGACCTCATAGATATTGATCGGCTCGCCGACATGGTTCTGCAGACGGCGCTTTTCTATCCACGCCTGGTCCTTCCACGGATATTTTCCCAGCTCATAGAAACGGGAAGCCGACTCCGGACGTGTCTGCATATGATATGCGTACGGATCGGTTTTTAGTACCACATCCCCCGATGGGGTTTCGATGCTGTACTTATACATGTCGTACTGCTTGATCTCCGGGACAAAGCCCTCCCACAGACCGTTTTCGCTGATTTTCTCCATCGGGTCGCAGCTGCGGTCCCAGCTGTTGAAGTCCCCGACCACCGAAACGCTGTGGGCATGCGGCGCCCACACACGGAAAACGGCGCCGGAAACGCCCTTTCTTTTGGACGAGTGGGATCCCATAAACTCATATGCCTTAAAATTTGTTCCCTGATGGAACAGATAGATCGGCACCTCGTCTTTTTTATTCACCTTGTACACACTATCAACCCCCTCGTGTTTAGCCTTATCATAGCAGAATTTCTGTCTTTTTTCAAGCTTTTATTGTATAAAATCATGAAATATCATTTTGGGTTTTCCTGCAACTTTGTTGTATATTAACAAAGTCTTTCTCTTTCCAGTGTCTCTCGAAAGATATTTTTTTATCATTCCCGGCAATCTGGCACCCTTTTTTTAGTAAAAAAAACGGCAAAAAAAGAATGTTGAACTGTTTTTCATCTCTATTCTAGTGCAGATTTTACAAATCGCTTTTTGGTTTATCCTATCATATTTCTTTACAAAAATTTTATCGAAAGAGAAGGATTTTTTTGAAAAATTTAAAGCTGCAAAAAAGGCGGGGCCATACAGCTCCGCCTTTTTTATTCTTATCAAATTGTTACTGAGCGTCAACAGCAGCCATGTGCTTGATCAGCTCGAGGACCTTGTTGGAGTAACCCCACTCGTTGTCGTACCAGGAAACGAGTTTGACAAAGGTCTCGTTGAGCATGATGCCCGCTTTTGCATCGAAGATGGAGGTTCTTGGGTCGCCCAGGAAGTCGGAAGAAACAACCATGTCCTCGGTGTAGCCCAGGATGCCCTTCATGGTGGTCTCGGAAGCCTCTTTTACCTTCGCGCAGATCTCTTCGTAGGTGGTCGGTTTTGCCAGCTTAACGGTCAGGTCAACAACCGAAACGTCCAGGGTTGGAACGCGGAAGGACATGCCGGTCAGCTTGCCCTTTACCTCCGGGATAACCAGAGCGCAGGCCTTTGCAGCGCCGGTGGAGGAAGGAATGATGTTGCCAGCTGCAGCGCGGCCGCCTCTCCAGTCCTTGTTGGAAGGACCGTCTACCGTCTTCTGGGTGGCGGTGGTGGAGTGAACGGTGCTCATCAGGCCCTCTACAACGCCGAAGTTATCGTTGATAACCTTGACCAGCGGAGCCAGGCAGTTGGTGGTGCAGGACGCGTTGGAAACAACGGTCATGTCCTTGGTATATTTGTCCTCGTTTACACCCATAACAAAAGTTGGGGTCTCTTTGTCCTTTGCAGGAGCGGAGATGACAACCTTCTTTGCGCCGGCTTTGATGTGGGCGGAAGCCTTTTCGGTGGTGGTGAAGACACCGGTAGACTCAACGACATACTCTGCGCCGCACTCTTTCCACGGAATTTCGCTCGGGTCCTTGCAGCCGTAAACGTTGATCGGGTGGCCGTTTACTACAAACTTGCCGTCCTTGGTCTCCAGGGTGCCTTTGAACTGGCCATGCATGGAGTCATATTTGGTCATATATACCATGTAATCAAGATCGATAAACGGATCGTTGATGCCGACGACCTCATAAACTTCCGGCTGAGCCATCGCTGCGCGGAAAACCAGTCTGCCGATGCGGCCAAAACCGTTGATGCCAATTTTAATTGCCATGAGAATCAACCTCCTAAATATTCTTGCAACTTTCTGCACCTATATATTACCCTATTTTTGGAAAATATACAATCCCTTTGTTATATTTTTAACCAAAATTTATCACTTTAATCCGTTTGCCCTCCCCTTTCCTTGTCATTTTGTACATCCTGACACAGCCCCTTTCCGGTCTGTCACCGCATCCGTCTTTTTTCCATAAGCTGGAATGAGATTTTATTTGCTTTTTTGTGCGGAATTCGCTATACTAATGCTTAGCAGCATTTGTCAAAATGTGTCGTTTTTTGTCGAATTTTCAGCGCGCGTATATTTGGCCCCGGATTTGGCAGGATAACCAGCAGAAGGCGGCAGGCAGAAAGAGGTGCAACATGCAGCAGGATTTTCTAGCAAAAAATAAAGAACTCCTATCGTCCCTGATGGAGGCCTCGGACCGCCTCCCGCTCCCCATCGCTCTGGTGGACCAGGAGCTGTTGCAGTGCTGGGAAAACCAGTATCTGAAAAAACATTACCCATTTTTGTGCAGCAAGGACAATGTCCTCTCCCTGCTGCAGGGGTATGATGTCCGCTCGATCATCCTCTCCCTGCAGAGCCAGGACGCCATCCTCTCCTGCCCATCCCGTGTGCCGATGGTCAACACCTCGCTGACCCTCTCTCCCATCTATGACAGCCAGCAGGTGCTGGTCGGCGCTGCCGTCCACTTCTCGGTCAATTCCCCCGAGATGTTTCCTACAGACGCCAACCGCTCTCAGCAGATGCTGCAGAACTTCAGCACCACGCTGCGCGACCCGCTCAGCCTGATCTTTTCCATCATCTCCTCGATGGCCCGCCGGCTGGAGGTGGACGACGTGGAGTCCTGCGAGGTCATGCTGCAGGAAATCTACCACTCCTGCTACCACATGCTCAAATCCTGCAGCAGTCTGTCGGAATACGCCTCCTACGCCAACGGCCTGTCGCTGCTCAACTTAAAGCTGGTGCCGCTGAACCTGTACCTGGAGGACCTGTTCCACCACCTGCAGATGATGGTGCGGCGCAGCGGCATCCACCTCACCTACACCCTGCCGCAGGAGCAGGTCGACCTGATGCTGGACACCGACAAGCTGATGGTGGTGCTGGCAAGCCTTGTCTCCAACAGCATCGCCTTCTCGCAGGAATCCTGCGAAGAAAAGAAGGTGCATATCGAGGTGAGCGCCAGCAAACACTCGGTCCGCTTTGTAGTATCGGACAACGGCCTTGGCATCCCGCCCGAGGTGTTGCCCCGTGTCTTTGAGCCGTTTTTCACCAGCGGCCGCCGCGACCTGCAACACACCCATCTGGGGCTGGGGCTGACGCTGTGCAAGCTGATTGTCAAACACCACCAGGGGGACATCTCGATCCTCTCCACCTCGGAAGCGGGCACCTCGGTCAACTTCACCATCTCCCGCGACCTGAAAGGCGAGCAGGACCAGCGGCTGACCTTTTGCGACAACCCGCTCGACTACATCACCAACACCTATTCGCCGATCTATACCTACCTCTCCGATGTCTGTGAGTGGGTCAATCCATAAGCATTTTTCCGTCCCACCGGTTTATAAAAACCGGTGGGATTTTTATTTTCTCCCAAAATCTTTTTCCCCTATTGACAAACGCCCCAATCCGATGTAACATGAAGAAAACTTCATGTGAAGCAAGCTTCATGTTCAGGGAGGGGCGATGGATTGAAAAATCGTGTAAAGGAGCTGCGCACCGCGCGCCAAATGACCCAACAGCAGCTGGCACAGCTGGTGCACGTCTCGTCGCGGACAATCATCTCGCTGGAAAAGGGGCAGTACAACCCTTCCCTGCTGCTGGCCTACCGCATCGCAAAGGTGTTTTGCACCAGTGTGGAGGAGCTGTACTGTCTGGAAGAAAATCTGGAGCTGGACGAAAAACAGTACCGGGAACTCTAGACTGCCACTGGGAAAGGAGAAGAAAGATGAAAATTTACCACAGAAAAAATTTTTTAATCGGCCTTGGAGAGACGCTGCTCGGTCTGCTCAATCTGCTGCTGGCTTTCCTCAATGGCTTCGAGCTGTCCAACCTCGTCATCGGCCTGGCCTGCCTGTTCTTTGGTGTCGGCACCATTCTGCGCGCCTGCTCGCGCAAATATGCAATCGAGGACAAACTGGAAGAACTGGATGAACGCAATCAACTGGTGCAGCTCAAGTCGCTGAGCAAATCGTTCCAGCTCACCCGCTGGATCTCCTTTGCGATGATGCTCGCCTTTCTGGTGATGGGCAAGCTCTCGGGAGAGATGAGCTTCATCGGCATGGCGGTGGGAATCGCGCTGGTCTTCCCCGTCTCGCTGTTTGTGGAGATGGGGACCTTTCTGTACTACGAGAGCAAAGAATAATTTTGTAAAGGAGGTATTGCTGTGGAACTTTCCGCCCGGCAGATCCGCGCCCACCGGCTGCGCGCGCATCATCTGGACCAAAAATATCCTTTTGGCGAGCTGGCCGCCGTCGCCGGAACCTGCGGGCTGCAAAACTCCCCGCCAGGAGCCTGGGAGACAGCCGCCTTCTGCCGCCTGAAAAACTGCACTCTGCCACAGCTGCACCAGGCGCTGTATCAGAAAAAGGAACTGCTGCAGGCGTGGAGCATTCGCGGCGTACCGCTGATCTTCCCGACGGCGGACAGCGGCGTTTTTCTTTCTCCGCTTGCTGTGCAGGAGGGGGAGGAGCCGTGGATTTACACCAAAGGAATCGGCCTTGCGCTCGACCATCTGGGGATGTCTTTCTCCGAACTGCTTCCACTGGTGGAGGGCGCTGCGGCCTATCTGGAGCATCACACCGTCCAAAGCAAGGAAAAGCTGGACCAGGCATTGGCCCAGCTGGCCGCCGAACAGCTCCCTGCTCAAAAACAGTCTCTCTGGAACGCCCCTTCTATGTACGGCGCGCCCGACCGGCAGACGGTTGGCGGCGCGGCCGTCTCTTTTCTGTTGCGGCCCTGCTCCTTTAAAGGGCTGGTGGTCTTTGGGGAACGAGAGGGCATCTCCCCGACCTTTACCTCCCCGCTGCGCTGGCTTGGGCACAAGCTGGTTCCATCTGCACAAGGCACAGCCGAGCTTGCACGCCGCTTTCTGCACGCCTACGGTCCCGCGACGCCGCGCACCTTTGCCGAGTGGCTGGGCAGCACTCCCGCTCAGGCAAAGCGGCTCTGGCAGCAGATCGAGGGGGAGCTTGAACCGGTGACGGCGGCGGGCAAAAAAGCATTCATCCTGCAGTCCGACCGGGAGAGCTTCCGCCGCGCGGACACCGAGGAATCCCTCCTGCTGCTCGGCCCGCACGACCCTTACCTGGATATCCGCGACCGGGCAATTCTGCTGGAGGACACCGCCGCCCAGCGTCAGGTTTGGCGCACGGTGGGCAACCCGGGCGTTATCCTCAAGAGCGGGAAAATTATCGGCATCTGGAAAACCAGGACCCAGCGGGAAAAACTTTCGGTGACCACCACACTTTGGGAACCGCTTTCCACCCCAGAGCAAAGAGAATTAGAACGACAGATGGAAGGATATGCGTCCTTCCTCGGGCTGGCGCTGCAAGGTATCGCCCGGCTCTAGCAATCCAAATCTTCCTCCGGGAATGCCTGCCGCAGCAGCGCGATGTCACGAAGATCCTTTTCCCGACCCAGCTTCCGCTTCATGGCAACCAGTCCTTTGCGCGAAACCACCGGGACACCTTCCCACAAAACTATCTGATCCTCCAACCTGTTTTCAAAAATTTCAACCTGTCCATCATAGACAATTCGTCTGGTTCCGTCCGGCATCCTCTCAACCAGATGTCCCTCCCGTTGCAGCTGGTCCGCCAACTGGCTGGTGCAGCCAAGGTCGATGTCCGCTGTCTGTTCCTTTGCGCCATAGAGCACCATCGCCCCTCCGGTAATCAGCCAATACTGCGTCCAGTCCAGGTTCATCTGCTCCAGCTTTTGAAGCAGGGATTTTTTGTCAAACATTTTCTTCTCCTTTCCTGATGATAGCCAAAACAGGGAGGAGGAACGATAACGTTCCTCCTCCCTGTTTTATTGCAATCGCGATTATTCCACAGAAATGATAAAGTAATAAACTGGCTGCTTGCCCTCGATGAGTACGACCTCCGCGTCGTCGCCCAGGCGCTCGGCGACCGCTGCGCGAATCTGCTCCGCTTCCTCGGCGGAGACGTCCTCGCCGTGGATCAGGGTGACAAAGTTGCAGTCCCTGTTGGGGGATTTTCTGACCAGATTGTGGGTCAGTTTCACAACCGTCTTTTTCAGGTCGGTGTCCACAAAGGAAAGCTTGCCGTTTTCCAGCGCCAGCAACTCACCCTTCTTGATGTTGTGGCCCTCATAGTCGCTGTCGCGCGCCGCAAAGGTGACCGAACCGGTGCCGACCTTCTCATAGGCCTTGACCATATTCATCATGTTCTGCTTGCGGTCCAGGCCCGGGTCAAAGGCCAGCATGGCGGACAGTCCCTGCGGAACGGTCCGGGTCTGCAGCACATAGACCTTGCGGTCGGCAAGGTTTGCTGCCTGCTCGGCGGCCATGATGATATTTTTATTGTTGGGCAGCACAAATACCCGCTTGGCTGCTGTGGCGTGGATGGCCGAGAGGATATCCTCGGTGGAGGGGTTCATCGTCTGGCCGCCGCTGACCACATTGTCGACGCCGAGGTCGGTGAACAGCTGCTTGATACCGTCGCCCGCTGCAACCGCTACAAAGCCGTATTCCTTGTCCGGGTCAACCGCTTTGTATGGGAAGGCCGGCTGGCCCTCCGCCTCCAGATCGACCAGCTGGTTGTTGTCGCCGTGCTGTACCTTCATGTTGTCGATCTTCATGTTGGTCAGATATCCCAGCTTCAGCGCCGCCTGGATGGCGTTGCCCGGCTCGTTGGTGTGGACGTGGCACTTGATGATCTCCTCATCGTCCACCACCACAACGCAGTCGCCGATCGATTCGAGATACGCTCTCAGCGCCAGCGGGTCGGCATCGGGGCTTTCCTTGTTGATGATAAACTCGGTGCAGTAGCAGAAATGGATGTCCTCTTCGTTAAACTCAGCGGCAACGCCATGCGCCTTCTTCTCCTTGGGAGCAGCCTGTTCTTCCTCCTCGGAAGGCACAATTCTGCCCTCCTCGATGACCGAAAGCATGCCCTTCCAGATGACGACAAAGCCCTGACCTCCCGCATCCACAACGCCCGCCTTTTTGAGCACCGGCAGCTGCTCGGGGGTCTGCGCCAGAGCCTCCTCGGCGCTTGCAAGGATCTCCTTCCACATCTGCACGGCAGTGAGTGGCTGCTCCTGCGCCGCAAGCTCTGCTGCGTGCTCGGAGGCCACGCGCGCCACGGTGAGGATGGTGCCCTCGGTCGGCTTCATAACCGCCTTGTACGCCGCCGCTACACCCAGCGACAGCGCGTTTGCGATGTCCTTGGCGTCGGCGGTCTCCTTGCCCTCCAGGCCCTTGGAAAAGCCTCTGAACAACAGCGAGAGGATGACGCCGGAGTTTCCTCTTGCGCCGCGCAGCAACGCCGAGGCAGCCTTTTTGGAGACCTGCTCCACTGTCGGCTCCTCCTTGAGCGTTTCCAGCTCCCGCTTGGCGGCGTTGATAGTCATCGACATGTTGGTGCCGGTGTCACCGTCCGGCACAGGGAAAACATTGAGCGCGTCCACCTGCTGCCTGCAATTCGAAATGCTGTTTGCTCCAGAGATAAACGCATCTCTGAGCTGACTTCCCTTTATCACGATCATAACACTCCTTAACAAAACTTTCATCCGCTTTTTGCCCGGCTATTCCCTGCCGCCCTGCAGGGGATGCGGGCGGGTTCCCTTTATCGTTACTGCTTCATGTCGTCGACAAAGACGTTGACCTTTGCCACCTGAAGGCCGGTGGCCTCCTCGACGGTGTAGCGAACCTTATTGACAATGCTCTTGACGATGGCGGCAATGTTGACGCCGTAGGTGACCGCGATGTGCAGGTCGATCACCAGTCCCCCTGCCACGGTGCGCACCTTGACGCCCTTGTCCTGCGCCTCGTCCTTTTTCATAATATATCTCAGTCCCTGGGAAGCCGTGCTTTCTACCATTCCGGCAACGCCAAAGCATTCCGAGGCAGCGTGGCCAACCAGGTTCGCAAAGTAATCCTGGGAAATCTCGATGGAGCCAAGATGATTTTCAAATTTAATCATAAACCACACATTCCTTTCTCAACGGTTCAGGTATACCTGTCAGTTATCATTATTATACCTTATTTTCGTCTTTTTGGATAGGCTTTCCTTTTGAATTTTCTCCATTTCATGCTTTATTTACAAATCACCGGCAGACAGATCGGCCTGATCGGTGAACTTTAACAACTGTTACAATCAATTTTCCGCCTGCCAGCTGTCAATATTGTAAAAAAGGTCGCTTCTCACCGCCAGCACATCCAGCGAAAACTCCCTGGAAAAGCAGAAGGTGCCGTTGCGGAAGGCCAGCGGAATCAGCGGATATTCCTGCAAAAAAAGCTGCGCAAAGCTGTCCCAGCCTTCGCCGGTGGAGAAAGCAGTCTGATAGGCTGTCAGCAGCTCCTGTGAGGGCTGTACCCCGTAGCCGTACCGCTCCCCCTGCGTCCAGAGGTGGCTGAGGTCCATGTCGTCCCCCAGCAGAATTTCTCCCAGATACAGATCATAAGAGCCGGATTCCAGGGCCGCGAAGTATTCCTCCTGCGCCCTGCCGTCCAGCGTGACGGTGATGCCCGCCTCGCTCAACTGGGCAGCAATCTGATTGGCTGTCTGCGCCCGGTCCGCGCCGCCGGTGCTGTAGAGCAGCGTCAGCGAGAGGCTCGTGCCCTCCCCGGTCAGGCCCGCATCGGTCAGCAGCTGCTGGGCCGTCTGTAGGTCCCGCGTCTCGACAGAAGGTGTGCTCAGCAGGGAAAAATCGGGGTGGACCGGCAGATTAGAGGGCTGAGCCGAGGTGCTCAGCGAGGTTTCAATCAGGTAGGAGCGGTCCAGCGCCTTGCTGATGGCCTGGCGCACTGCGGCGTTGGCGGTGGCAGTGCGGTTGGGATTTGCCCCCAAAAAGAGCAGCTGGTTGCTCACCACCGGGTAGCTGCTGGCCGAAAGGTTGGCGATGTCGCTGGAAGCTCCCTCGATGTACAGGCAGTCGATGTTGCCCAGCTTCAGGCTGTAGACCGCCACGTCCTTTTTATCCAGCGAGACAAGTTCAATCTGCTCGATGCTGGCCACCTCCCCCCAGTAGGCGGTATTGCGGCTTAAGGTGACGCTGTCCTCCCCCTGTGCGGAAAGGCGGTACCGGCCGGTGCCGACATAGATTCCCCCGCTCAGCTTTGCCACCGGGAAGGTTAACAGGTTGGCAAACAAGGCGTCGGCGGTGTTGAGGGTAACCTGCACCGTGTTGCCCGAAACGCTGTGGGAGGCGATGTTGGTCAGCTGGTTGCGGTAGTAGGAGCCCTCCGCCATCGCCATGGTCAGGCTGTCGTCGACATCCTGTGCGGTCAGCTGGGAGCCGTCGGAGAACAGCACACCCTCGCGGACAGTCAGCGTCCACTGGGTGCCGGAACCGGACACCGTCACCAGGGCCGGTTGGGAATCGAAGGTGGTGGTGAGCTTCACCGGCGAATCGTACAGCAGCATCGCCGCCTTGCGGCTGTTTAGGTCCTCGCAGTTCCAGGGGGAGGCCACGATGCTCTCATAGTCAGCTGCGACGCGCAGGCTCTGCACCTGGGTTTGCTGCGCCTGCTGGGTGGTCTGCTGGGTCTGCTGGCCCGACTGGCCGATGGTCGCGTTGGGGCTGAAGGCCTGCACCTCCCCGATCGGCTGCTGCCCGCAGCCGGTCAGCAGCAGCGCCAGAACCAGCAGCAGCGAAAACAGTTTATATCGGTTGTTCATGGAAATTCCTCTTTTTCTCAAATCAAAAAATCTCTGCCCGGTCGGGCTTCTCTATTATAGCATAAGTACAGGGCAAATGCTTGTATTTTTTGTTTCCCACACACAAAAAAGCCCCGCCATAGCCGGAGCTTTTTTTGTTTTAATCGCACAAACAGATCCGCTCGATTGCCTGCGCCCGGCCGCTGGACGGGTCGATGGTGATGAGCACGCCGTTTAGCTCGATGTCCTGCGGGTCGTACTCAAAGCGTGCGGGCATATTGGTGATGAATTTCTGCAGAATGATCTCCTTCTTGACACCCAGCACCGAGTTTCTGCCGCCGCACATTCCCGCGTCGGTGAGGTAGGCGGTGCCGCCGGGCAGGATGCGCTCGTCCGCCGTCTGCACATGGGTGTGGGTGCCGATAACCGCCGACACCCTGCCGTCCAGATAGTAGCCCAGCGCCTTCTTCTCAGAGGTCATCTCGGCGTGAAAATCCACCAGGATATTGGGGGTGCGCACCTCCTTGAGCAGCTGATCGATCCGCTCGAAGGGGTTGGCACAGACCTCCATCCCCATCTGGCCCTGCAGGTTGATGACGCAGAGCTGCCAGCGCAGCTTATCCAAAATAAACATTCCGCTTCCCGGCACGCTGGGATGGTAGTTTGCCGGGCGGATGACGCCGTTTTCTTCCTCCAGCACCGGATAAATCTCCCGCCTTTTCAGGACATGATTGCCGGTGGTGATGACATCTGCTCCCGCATCGAACAGTATCCGCGCGCTGTCCGGCGTGATGCCGTTGCCCTCGGCGGAATTTTCCCCGTTAATCACGCAGGCGTCCACTCCGTACAGCTTCTTTAAGCTGCGCAGATGCCTGCTCACAAACTCGCAGCCGGCCCTGCCGACCACATCTCCCAAAAACAAAACCTTCAAAAACCCGTTCCTCCGTCCCTCTCCAAATTGATTACAGCAGGCCCTTGCGCCTGCAGCGCCAGAAGGCCAGCCCCGCAAACACTGCATAGGCCGCCATCGCGATGACCGACGTCTCGACGCCAAAGCTGCCGCCGGTCAGCAAGGTGGAGCTGCCGGTCAGGACATAGTTTGCGACGGCGTCCGTCTGCGCCGACGGGCCGATATGCAGAATGCCGCCGACCATCACCATGTTCCACACCGCGTGCATCAGCGCGGAGCACCAGATGCTGCCGGTCTCGACGGCGACCAGCGAAAACAGGATGCCCACCAGACTCCCGGACACCAGCAGCTGCACCGCGCCTGCCAAGTCCAGCTGCGCGCCGATTAAATGCAGCGCGGCAAACAGCGCCGACGGCAGCACAATGCCCACCCAACGGTGGAAACGCCGCTCCAGCACCGACAAAAAGACACCGCGAAAGACCGCCTCCTCCACAAAGCCGGCGGTCAACCCCAGATAAAACACCGCCGCAGAAAGAACCGCGCCGAGCGTCTGGTCGTTTAGCTGGAAAAGCTGCCAGTAGCCGGGGAGATTGATCAGCGCGATGCAGACAAAGCCCGGCAGCGCAAAGGCCACCACCACCCACAAAGCATGAAAGCGCGGAGCGGTGATGCGGCAATCGCTTAAAGTGAGGCCCAGGAGCTTATTGCACAGCAGCCACAGCCCGGCCAGCACAAGCAGCGCGTAGCAGACCGCCGCCGTCAGGTTGCACAGGTCGGCCGGGATGCCGGCGGCCAGCAGGCCGGAGCCAATCAGCTGCGAGACAATCTGCCCGGCCAGGACCGCCACCAGCAACAGCAGCGACAGGGCCACCTTGATGAGCGTCACCTTCTTTGTTGTCTTTTCCATAGCGGGACCCCCTTCCATTGGTTAGGGATAGTGTACCACATCCGTTTACAGAAAGTCTACATTTGGCAAAAAAGATTTACAAATTTTTGATAAATCCATCCTCCCCAGTTTGCGCAAAAAGCCTGCTCACCGCCTGCATGTCCGCGGGCAGGGGGCAGTCCACCCGGATTTCCTGACCGGTCACCGGCTGGGGGAAGGCGATGTGGCGGCAGTGCAGCGCCTGGCGGGGAATCAGCTCACTCTTTTGCCCGTATAATTCGTCCCCCAGCACCGGACAGCCGAGATGGGCCATGTGCACCCGGATCTGGTGGGTGCGGCCGGTCTCCAGCACAAAGTCGACCAGCGAAAGCGGCTGCCCCTCCACCGTCCCCTGCGCCAGCACCCGGTAGTTTGTCACCGCGCGCTGGCCGTCGGGGGCGACGATGCGGCGCATCTCCTCGGGGAATTCCCGGCGGATGGGCGCGTCCACCCGGCCCTGCATCTGCGGCGGGCAGCCCAGCAGGATGGCCTGGTAGGTCTTGTGGAAGTTGTTGGTCACGCGGGCGGCGGCAAAGCGGTTTTTGGCCACCAGCACCGCGCCGCTGGTGTCGCGGTCCAGGCGGTTTAAGGGGCGGTACATCAGGTCCAGCCCAAGGTGGTCGCAGTGGGCGGCAAAGACATTTGCCAGCGTGTCCGCCGCGTGTCCACAGGACTGGTGGCAGGGCATATCCGCAGGCTTATTAAAGACCAGCAGGTCGTCGTCCTCATAGGGGATCTCGACCCGGCGGTTGGAGCGGATAAAATGTTCCACCCCGTGCTCCTGGCTGTCCAGAAAGGTGACAGCCAGGGTGTCCCCGGCCTGCAGCAGGTCGATGGTGCGGGCGTGCTGGCCGTTGAGCTGCAGGCCCTGGGGGTAGTGTTTTAATTTGACCAGCGTGCGGGTGGAGTAGCCGTGCTGCTGCTTTAAGTAGCGCTCGACGCTCATCCCGGCGTGGGCGGGGGTGATGGAGTAGGTGATGGTTCGCATAAAATCTCCTGTTTTTTTAGTATTTGTTGAATTTTTGTTGTTGCGTTTTTGCCGCTGAGGATATAAAATAAAGGCAGATAGAGGGAATTTATAAATTCCCCTTTTTTGTATATACAAAAATATGTGGGAGGAATGGACATGAAGAAAATACTGGCTATCCTCATCGCCCTGCTGGCCGCGCTGTCGGTGCAGACGGTGGCCTTTGCGGACGGGGAAGTGACAGAAATGGAGCCAACAACCACTGTAAGTGAAGATGACGAAACCACAAAAACCTTAAATGCACAAAACAAGGACGATCAGGGCCTCACCTATACCTTGAACAACGATGGGACAGCCACCGTGTCCGGTTGCGACCGAACCGTTACCAGCATAAAAATTCCCTCGAATGTCGAATCAAACGGCCAAACCTACACCGTCACCTCCATCGGCGACTATGCATTTTGGAACTGCTCAGGCCTGACCAGTGTCGACATTCCGGACGGCGTCACCTCCATCGGCGACTATGCATTTTGGAACTGCTCAGGCCTGACCAGCGTTGACATTCCGGACAGCGTTACCTCCATTGGCAACTATGCATTTTCATGGTGCTCTGGCCTGACCAGTGTCGACATTCCGGACGGCGTCACCTCCATTGGCTACTATGCATTTGGAGGCTGCTCAAGTCTCACAGAAGTCACCATTCCGGACAGCGTCACCGTCATCGATAGTGGGACATTTATAGAGTGTACAGATCTGACCAGCGTCGACATACCGGACGGCGTCACCTCCATTGGCGGCAATGCATTTTCAGAGTGCTATAGCCTGACCAGTGTCGACATTCCGGACAGCGTCACCTCCATTGGCAACTATGCATTTAGTTACTGCACAGACCTGACCAGTGTCACCATACCGGGCAGCGTCACCTCCATCGGTGACCGTGCATTTTGGGACTGCGATAGTTTGAAAAGCATCACCTTTGAGGGAACCGCGCCGGAAAATTGGGGCTACTACTATAGCCCTTTCTATGATTGTGACGCTGTGCAAACCGTCTACCTCTCCGACGATTTGACCGCAGAGGAGCGAGCAGAATGGGAGGAAGTCCTGCCAGACGCCTACCAAATTGAATATAAGGACCTGACCCCAGACCCCGAGCCAACACCAGACCCCGACCCAACACCAGACCCAACGCCGACCACCCCGCCGGCGGACAACAATACCGCCACCGAAACCGCTTCCGCCCCCACCGTCCAGCAGATGGAGGCCGCCGAGCGCCCCGACCCGCAGGACGTGGAGGCCACCGAACGGTACAATTTCTGGATGGGCGTCAAGGCCGACCTGCGCGCCGCCGCTGACGGCAAGACGCTGCGCGTCCATGTCCCCGCCGACTACACCAACATGCCCGCCAGCGTGATGGAGCAGATTCGCCTGCTGGACGCCGACGTCACCGTCGACCTGCGGTGGAACGGCGAGCGGCTCACCATCACCCCCGAGACGGCCCAGCGCAAGACGGCGCTGAAGGCCTACTGGACCTTTGCGCAGCTGTGCGAGCTGTACGCGCAATAAAAGAGCCGCAAAAAGGAACCTCTTGCGAGGTTCCTTTTTTGTTTTGCTCTAAGCCGCCGCGCCAAAGTCCGGGAAATCGATCTCGATCTCCTGGTTGCGGTCGGCAATCACCGCGTGAATCTGCATGTCAAGCCCGCAGCTTTCCGGCACGGTGCTGGTATCCGTCCCGGTCACGCCGAGGCTTCCGGCCAGCGAATCGACCAAGTCGCGCAGGGCAAATTCCATCTGCATGCCCACCGTCTGGTCGTTGATGACCCCGTCGGTGATGAGCATGTCGCAGCTCAGGCCGTTGATCTGCAGGCTCTCAAACAGCTGCCGCTCCATCTCCATCACCATCTGCACCTGCTGGTCGATCAGCGCGTCGAGCTGCGCCTGGTCGACCTGCAAGGCTTCTGCCCCGCCCATGCTTTCGAGCAGGGCGTCCATCTGTTCGCTCACGCTCTGGCGCATCTGCTCCTCCAGGGCAGGCAGCAGCTCGTCGGTCATCAGGGAGCTGATCTGCTGCTGCATCTGGCCGAGCTGTTCGGTTGGCATGGTGAAGCTGACCCGCAGGCCATTCTCCTCCTCGGTGAAGGCAAAGTCCTCAGCGGCGGTGGCTCCGTCGATGTAGAGCTGTACCATCTCAGCCTGTCCCAGCGTCATCAGCTGCTGGTAGTCCATCCCGGCGGTCGCCGAAGGGGACTCGATGTACCCGCCGGTGGTCGGGTCGAGGGTGTAGGTCTTGCCGTCCAGCTGATAGGTCTCGGTATCGAGCGGGTTGCCCATCACCTCGCCGGACATCTTCATCGCCATCGTCTGCATCTGGTCTTTGAAGGCGCCCTCCATCGTCAGCTCCATCGGGATGCTGTCCGCACCCAGAGAGATGGTGCCGCTGATCTCGCCGGTCAGCCGGCCGCTCTCAATCACCGAGCTGTCGGTCAGCGCCTGACCCATCTGCTCGATGGCCTTCTCCTTGTTCATGCCGCAGCCGGTCAGCGCGACGGCCATCACCAGCGCCAACGACAGCAGAAAAGCAAATCGTCTGCTCATGCTCTCTCCTCCTTTTTTGGGGTTTGCAAAAATCCATTCTCTTTTTTCGAACGGGCGCAGCGGCCCCTTCTGCTCCCATTATATCGGGTGAGACAGGCTTTGTAAACACCCAAAACTTTCCGGAGGAAAATTTCTTTTTTATTTGATGTTTTTGTAGTACAAAATCCGCAGGCCCTTCAGCAGCAGATTCGGGTCCTGGGTGATGGTATGCCTGCAGTAAGGAGTGACCTTCTGCGACAGTCCGCCGGTGGCGATGACCTGCACCGGCTGCCCCAGCTCCTCCTGGATGCGGTCGATCATGCCGTCCAGCATCGAGGCGGTGCCGTAGATCATGCCGCTGTCCATCGCGTCGATGGTGTTGCGGCCAATGACGTTTTTGGGCGGGATGAGATCGATGTGCGGCAGCAGCGAAGCCCGGCTGGAGAGCGCCTCCAGCGACAGCCGCAGCCCGGGCATGATGGCCCCGCCGACAAATTCCTCCCGTTCATTGATGACCGACATGGTGGTGGCGGTGCCCATGTCCACCACCAGCAGCGGCAGCGGATACTCGTGGATGGCCGCTACCGTATCCGCCACCCGGTCCGCGCCCAACGAGGCGGGGTTGTCCAGCTTGATATTGAGCCCCGTTTTCAGCCCCGGCCCGACCACCAGTGGCTTTTTTCCGGTGATGGTGCGCAGCGCGGTCTTCATCACACTGGTCAGCGGCGGCACCACCGAGGAGATAATCGAGCCCTCCATCTCCCCGGCGCTGTAGCCGTACAGGTGCAGGATCTGGTGGATTTCCACCGCGTACTGCTCCTCGGTGCGGCGGGCGTCGGTGGCCACCCGCGCGGTAAATTCGATCCTGTCATTTTCAAAGCCGCCGATGACGACGTTGCTGTTGCCGATATCTATTGCCAAAATCATTTTTGCGTTCCCCCTTCGCTATCTGGCTCCAAGTTTTAACAGCACCTTGCCCACCGCCGCGGTGATGAGCGCCGCCACAATCGCCTCCGGGATGCCGTTGGTGGCGATGACCGCCAGGATGGCTTTGTAAATTAGATCCCCCGCCACGCCCTTGGCGCTGCCCCAGCTGTCGCCAAAAAAGACGTAGATGAGGTTCATTACAAGCAGGGTGTTGACCATCGACCCGATAAAGCCGCAGACAGCCAGCGGGACAGTGTCGCTCTTGATGAGCTTTTTCAGTCCCCGGAACACAAAGTAAGGGATAATCCCCACCAGGATGCGCGGTACAAAGCAGATAACCAGGCTCCAGCCGTTGCCGCTGACCCCTCCCAGCGAATAAAAGGGGCTGAAGGTGAAGGAGGTGAGCGACGGGGTGAGGGTGTTGACGATCAGGCTGGTCAGGCCAAACAGGCCGCCCAGGGCGGCGCCAGCCTTCCATCCGAGTAAAATCGAGCCTAAGATGACGGGGATGTGGATGGTGGTCGCTTTGATGGCCCCCAGTGGGATGTAGCCCAGCGGCGTCATCGACAGCACCACAATGATGCCCGCAAACAGTGCCAGTTTTACCATGTCCTGCGTCTTTTTGGTTGCGTGATTCATATTCAATTCTTCCTTTCGCTGACGTTCTTCCCTGCCGGAAGATACGTCGCAAATAAATTGTAAGCAGATTCATTATAGCCAATCCCGCCGCCGATTGCAAGGGCCATACACCAAAAACTATTCTGCCGCCGTCGCGCTCTGAGATTGCTCCTGGATGTAGGCTATCGCCGCCTCTTTTACCTCATCACGTCCCTCCTTGATTCCTTCGATTGTTTTCTTCACCTCAATGTCGGGAGAAACACCAATCCTCTGAGTCTGACCCCCGTCGGGTGTATAAATGCCTTGAGCAGTATGCATTACCATATTTCCTCCAGGGATTGGCAGTATCAAACAAAAGCCATTCGATCCTATGGTATTTTCACCCATCAGTGTCACTTTTTCGCCATTTTGAACCAGCATCGCAGCATACTCTGAAGCACTCTGGCTATGTTCATCAATCAAAACAACAACTTCTTTATCGTAACGATAAGCTGACCTGGGTTTTGTATTAAAATTAAAAACCGGCTCCTTAATAAATGTGCCTGGCACCGCTTCAGAAATCGACGCAGTGAGTAAACCAACCTCAGCTTCTTCAAAAAGATACGGAGGCAGATGCTGCCAACTATTAGCAGGATATTGCCGATAGTCCACAATCAACCCATCAGTGTCTTTTAAAGCATTCATCGCTTCCGCCCATTTTACTTCGTTGCCATGAACAGCACCTGACTGAAGATTCATAAAAGCAGGATTGATCACGCCGATATTCCCCTCAATGATTTCGTATGGTTTTGGCTCCCCATCTTGGAAGCTGACACCATATCGTGGTCCAGAATATTGAAATTCATCCGCATTGACGTTAAAGGTCATCTCTTTTCCATCTCGGATAACCGTAACTTCAGGTGTTTTACTATGGGAACGAAGGAGAGAAAGCTGTAGAGGATTTTTGATCTTTTCATCTGTTGTGACGCTGATGTATTTTTTACAATGCTCCACCCTATCTTCAATATCAACGCCGTCTAATTTTCGAATAATATCTCCAGGTTGAAGCGGACAGGACTCATCAAATGTTTGAAGAACAACAATCTCTCCTTCAGCAGAAACAAATTCCACATCACTAATGAGATATTCGCCAAATTCTTTTTTGATAAATTCTGAACTTCCACCAAACGCAACATGAGCATCCTGTAGTTTTGCGGTCAACGCAGCTATGATGAGGTCATAACTATGCTGGTCGCTTCCTTCCAGCATTTGAAGAATGAAGTCCGGCAGAAGATCCTCCCAATCCTCGTCCAAAATATCAAGATAAGGATAATAATATTCCATTGCATTCCAGACACGGAACAGTCCGAGCAGACGATAATTTTCATCGCTGTAATCCATATCTTCATACAGTTTCTCGTTGCAAAACATTGTAGGCTGGTTATATCCTGTATAATAATACCTGCTGAAGTCGATCGGTGCATTGAACCGATTGATGTCAGGAAGCGGCTTTGTCAACGGTTCCATATTTGCTGAAAGTTCCTCGCCAAGATATTCTTGATCAAAAACCCAGCTTGTATCCGCGATCACTACCTTATCTTCTTCCTTGGCAGATGACCATAGCGCAGTAGTCTCATCTGTTTTATACTTGATTTCACCCAAAGACAAAAGCCACTCATTGAGAATTTTGTTTGTTTCTTCGCTATTCTCTGCCTGTCTCACTTGAGGAATCAAGGCAATCAGCTCTGCGTCCCAATCTTTTTCCCCTGTCAGGAAAACAGGGTGCGTATATTTTACATATCCCCAAACTTTGCAGAGTTTTTCCAGGTTCTGTGTTTCTTGGGAGTAAACCGTTTCACTTCCTCCTCCCGCCGTCCCGGCAGGGGTGCAGGCGGTCAACATCAAACAAATCATCAGTAAAACTTCCAACCATTTCGCAAACTTTTTCATCATAACTGCCCTCCGTCTATTTTTCGTTCTGACTCAGGATGTAGTCGACCGCCGCCTCCATCAGCTCATCACGGCCTTGTTTGATGCCCTCGATGGTGGGGTGGACTTCGATGTCGGGGGCAAGGCCGACACGCTGGGTCTGGCCACTATCTGAAGTATAGATACCCTGACTGCTAAAACTTAAGTTCATTCCGCCTGGTAGAGGCAGATAAGCAACATCACCATCCGAGCCAACTGAATTTTCTCCCATAACAGTCACATTTTCCCCATTCCGAATTGACATAATCGTGTATTCTGCCTGGCTTTGTGTCTTCTCATTCATCAAAACTACAACCGGGTTCTCATATCGTTCAACATTAGCATTTTCCTGCTTGCCCGAATATTTTATATTTTTTAAAAAAGCACCCGGGTTACTTTCCGTTGGGACTGCACAGATCAAAAATGGATTTACCCCATCCACCAGGTACTCTGCAAGATCATATACCACATAGTTGCTCGGATATTGACGCAGGTCTATAACCAAACCATCCGTAGACATCAGTTTGTTCATGAGCGAAGAAAGACTTCCTGCCTGCAAAGCCGCCGGATTTAACAGCCCAATATTTCCGTTCAAAATCTGATATGATTGCTCTGCTGTCTCCAGCATCGAATAATACGCCATCTCCCCTTCCACACTGACAGTCTGCTCTATTCCATCTCTCGAAATAGTCAGTTCCATATTTTTATCATTAGAGCGAAGCAAGAAATGTCCGATTTGATTGATAAATTTTTTCTCTGTCGTAACAGAAAAATATTCCATTCTCTCTGCAAGTATATCCCTGATATTTTTGCCGTCCAGTTCACGGATAATGTCCCCACACTGGAGTGGACAGTCATCTTCTAAAACCTCGGTGACAACAATTTCCCCCTCTGCCTGCATAATTTTTACTGGGACTCCATAGATGCCAGCTTCGAGAATCGTATATTTCGAATTATATAAGGCAACATGCGCATCCTGTAATTTTGCGCTTAGCGACGCTATTATCAATTCATAGCTCTCTTGATTTTTTCCCTCCAACATTCTGGCGATATATTCTGGCAACAGATCGTGCCAATTATTGTCCAAAATATCCAAATAGGGATAGTAGTATTCCATCGCATTCCACAGTCGAAATAAACCAAGCAGGCGGTAGCCTTGGTCGCCATAATCCATATTCTCATAGAGTGCTTCATTGGAAAAATCTGTCACCCGAGTTCCCATTGGATTAGCTGTAAATTTGACCGGCGCATTTTCCCGATAGATCGATGGGATCGGACCCAGCAGCTGTATATCCTCAGACAAATCTTTTCCCAAATATGCAATATCCTTAATCCATGAAATGTCTGCCTGAACACACAATTTATCCTCCTGCAACGTGGAGATCGACGTGGCCATACCATAGTCAATCTCCCCCAAGGACAGAAACCACTCGTGCAAAATCCTATTAACCTCGTCGGAATCAGCTTCGGAAACAGCCGGGATAAGCTTGAGCAATTCCTCGTCCCAATCCTTCTCCCCGAGCAGAAACACCGGGTGGGTGT